>OGYC01001128.1_pt1 | contig 23864 bp, 23 predicted proteins | sample 1576461 | NCBI WGS metagenome assembly OGYC01 (sample SAMEA3541569, study PRJEB24748) | human gut metagenome | biome: human gut; feature: human-associated habitat; material: faeces | place: China | collected 2012 | reverse complement strand
GCTACACGTCCGCAGGTTAGTACATATATCTTAGGTTAGTGGCGTTTTTTTGAAGAGTCAATGTTAGAGCAGTTGCACCGGTATACTCACGAAATTATTAATGCCTTGTCGGTACGGAAACTGTTTTAAGCAGTGTTGGCGAAACATTCCATTATACTGCTTTATCAATCGGGTTTTCGACTAACTGAAATCCACCGCCCAAAAGCAGTGGATTTCCTTTATATTCGGTTTTTCTAAATTGCCAAATTCTGAATCCGCACTATCAAATTGCCTCCGCCGATAACGCTTGTTAAGCATATCAGCAACAATCGGAACGGCGAATTTGAAGCGGCTCACAGCCGCAGGCGGAATTTGAAACGGCTCACAGCCGCACGGCGTAACAAGTCAAAAATATTGTTTATTCCCGACCGTTTCACCTTTCTCAGCCGCTCGCCGACCTTTAAAAAGGTCGGAGTTTGAAGCGGCTCACAGCCGCAGGACGTAACAAGTCAAAAATATCGTTTATTCCCGACCGTTTCACTGTTCTTAGCCACTCGCCGACCTTTTAATAGGTCGGAATTTGGGGCGGCACATTGCCGCCGTTATTGAGACATGCCGAGTTCTATCGCCTTGATGTTGGCATCTATAAGATGGGCTTTCTTAGGCGGGATAACCTTTTCCATAGCCTTTTTAACCGTTTCCATAGAAGTAAGGTTTGTTTCCTTGAGCAGCTTGCCGACAAGAATGATATTGGCAAGACCCTTCATATCATGCTCGTTTGCGAGAGCTGTTGCAGGAACATAATAAACATTGATGTCTGTTCTGTCGCACTTTGCGTCAACAAGCGTACTGTCAATGATAACAGTACCGCCGGGTACAACAGAATCAATAAACTTATCGTAGCTCGGAGTATTCATAACGATAAGCGTATTTGGTGTATCGACAAGGGGTGAGCCGATAGGATCGTCGCTTACGCATACCGAGCAGTTGCAGGTACCGCCACGCATTTCGGGGCCGTAGGAAGGAAGCCACGAAACTTCCTTGTTCTCGTAAAGCCCGAAATATGCGAGCATTTTTCCCATAAACAGTATGCCCTGTCCGCCGAATCCGGCAAGAAGAATTTCGTTTGTCATCTTATCGCACCCTCCTTGAATACACCTAAAGGATAGTAAGGAATCATCTCTGTGCGGACTCTGTCAAGCGCCTCTATCGGAGTTTTGCCCCAGTTTGTAGGACAAGTAGAGAGAACCTCAATTATAGAGAAGCCCTGCTTGTTCTTCTGGAACTCAAATCCCTTTCTGATTGCCTTTTTGGCAATGTTTATATTCTTGGGGTCGATAACCGTTACACGCTCGGCAAGCGCAACACCGCTGAGCGTAGAAAGCATTTCGCACACTCTTACGGGGAAGCCCTCAACATCGGGATTTCTGCCATATGGGGTCGTCTGCGTTATCTGACCGGGAAGCGTCGTAGGCGCCATCTGACCGCCTGTCATTCCGTAGGTCGTGTTGTTGATAAATATAACAGTGATATTTTCGCCTCTTGTAGCGGCGTGAACAATCTCAGCCGTACCGATAGCCGCAAGGTCGCCGTCGCCCTGATATGTAAATACGAACTTATCGGGGTTAGCTCTCTTGATACCGGTAGCTACGGCAGGAGCACGTCCGTGCGAGGCTTCAAGCATATCGCATTCAAAATAATCATAAGCCATAACCGAGCATCCGACAGGACAAACACCGATAGTTTCGCCCTCGATACCCATTTCGTCAATTACTTCGGCTACAAGTCTGTGTACTATACCGTGAGTACAGCCGGGGCAATAGTGGGTGGTCACGTCTGCCAGAGCGTGAGGTCTTTTAAATTCAGGCATTAGTTTTTACCTCCCATTTCTCTTAACTTTGCAAGTATTTCTGCAGGCTTCGGGATAACACCGCCTGTTCTTCCGTAGAACTCGACAGGCTTTGAGCAGTTGAGAGCGATCTTTACATCGTCAACCATCTGACCCATAGACATCTCCACGCAAAGAACATTCTTCGCATTCTTGCACGCTTCGGCAATTTCCTTTGCAGGATAAGGCCAGAGAGTTATCGGTCTTACTATGCCGACCTTAAGGCCCTCTTTTCTTGCCGCTTCGACTGCCGATTTTGCAAGTCTTGCGGTCGAGCCGTAAGCCACAACAACAGTATCTGCATCCTCGCAGTAGTCGCTGACAGCCTCCGTATGCTTTGCCTTTAAATCCTCATATCTTTCAAATCTTTCTCTTACATTATCCTCAAGCTGATCGGGCTTTAAATAAAGAGAGTTGATTATGTTGTGCTTTCTCTTATTGCCGTGACCGCAGGCAGCCCACGGCTTCTTTGACGCATCGGACATCTTTATCTCGGTATCCTCAAAGGCAACAGGCTCCATCATCTGACCGAGAAGTCCGTCTGCCAATATAACCGCAGGCATTCTGTACTCGTCGGCAAGGTCGAAAGCCTTAGTTACCGTATCCACCATCTCCTGTACGGACGCAGGTGCGAATACGATAGCGTGGAAGTCGCCGTGACCGAGTGCGTGTGTTATCTGCCAGTAATCCGCCTGCGACGGCTGGATACCGCCAAGACCGGGACCGCCTCGCTGTACGTCAATGATAACGCAGGGTAAATCAGAGCCTGCAATGTAGCTTATTCCCTCTGTTTTAAGCGAAATTCCGGGAGAGGATGAAGATGTCATACATCTGATACCGGAGCCTGCACAGCCGTAAACCATATTTATAGCCGCAACCTCCGACTCTGCCTGTAAAAATACGCCGCCTACCTTGGGCATTCTCTTTGACAGATATGCCGAAATTTCCGTCTGAGGTGTTATCGGGTAACCGAAAAAGCATTTACAGCCGGCTCTTATAGCGGCTTCTGCAAGCGCTTCGTTACCTTTCATAAGACTCTTTTCAGCCATTGTCGTCACCTCCTACAGTGATAGCGCAGTCAGGGCACATCATAGCACACAACGCACAGGCGATGCAAGCATCGTCATCTGTACATACAGCTGTGTAGTAGCCCTTCTTGTTGAGCTTTTCCGTCTGTAAAGCGACTATTTTCTTCGGACAGGCTGTTGTGCACAGTCCGCAGCCTTTACAGCGGTCAAAATCCACTTTCATTTTTGCCATATTTCTTGACCTTTCCTTTCGCCTAAAGTTTTATTCGGCTTACCATTCAGTTTTAATCAGATTACGGTAAGGAAACAGCTTTATTTTCCGGCTTCATCGCCGAATTCTTCCCACAGCTTCTTGACATATATATTTACGGGATAGGCTTTATCTATACCGTCAAGATAGCCTGCCTCGGCAGTTACAGCCACAAGCGGAAGTCCTGCCTCACGGCACACCTCATCCGCATAAGCGACCGAGCCGAGAACTATATCCCTGTCGGTTTCCCGACCGAGATTCGTGTTGTTGATTATTCCGTCACACTTCATACCCGATGCGTTCTCAATCTCATACATCAGCTGTAAAGCCTCTGCAGGTTCTTTTGTGAGATACCTGCAACGATTGATAACGTACAGCATCTGTGTGTCGTACTTTTCAAATACTTTTCTGTATCTGCCAAGAGCCTTTGCGCCCTCGTCATCGCCGCCCACGTCGATAATAATATAGCCTTCCCTGTCAGCGATACCGTTCATATCAAAGCCGAGAGCCGGTATGTCAAGGTTTGAGTTTGCATAGGTCGGAACGGTAAGGCTGATATTATGCTCCCCGAACAGCTCCTTGAAATCGGCTGTTCTGAAATAGGGGTTTACTATATCAAGATCGACAACGGTTACCTTCTCGCCTTTTTCTGCAAGATCAAGCGCCATATTAACGGATACATTTGTTTTACCCGAGCCGTAATGACCGGTAATTATATTAATTTTTCTGAAATTCATTTTTATCCTTTGACTTTTCATTGCATCATACTTTTCAGCCGTCCGCAAACGGCGACAATATGATGCTATTGTTCAATATTACTATTATAGCACTTTGAATTCGGTTTGTAAATAGGCAATTTCCGCAAAAAACTTTCTGCGGTCTTACTGTAATGCCGAAAACAGAGCAGTTTTATCCTGTTCGGATTACCTTTGAGCCTATGCCTCTGTTATTTTTCCCGTTGGCTTTGACGAATATTACCTCCTGCCGATAGTTATTTACAGTAAAACCGCCGCAGAATTTCTCCTGCGGCGGTCAAAATCACAGCAATATTTCATACGGGGCAAGCCTGCCGTCAAGACGTTTAGTTGCGTCCGGATTTCAAGCAATTCTTATTTATTCTCTTTTCTTACCGCAGTTACTGCAGTAATCATTCTGAATTTTATTATACGCACCGCATTTTGTACAACTCCACGAAGCGTCCTGTTCGTCATAATATGATTCCAGTTCATCTTCATATTTGCTCAGCTTGTAAACAATTCCGTTCAGCTTTAAAATAACTATAACGCCGGCAATGCCCGCTATTGCGAAAATGAATATATTCGGTTGAATATCCATTGCAATCAGCTTTGTGGTATAGCTTGAGAAATAATCGGTCGATGAACTGCTTGTGTTTGCCGATACAGCCAAATTCCACAGTACGATTATAACAAATGAACCGATATTGATCACTACATTTACAAGGCAGGTGTTTTTAAAGCAATAAAGGCTCTCCTGCGGGTCATTTGATATTTTGGTGATTCCTTTAATAAAATAAACGCACCATATTATGACCATTACGCAAAGTCCTATGCAGATAAAAACAAACAGTCCGAGTATGCCTCTGGTCGTATCAGACAAATAATTCGCATTGGTTCCGCCCATAATCTCGACCAGCTTTACCACCCTGTCGATAGCATTAAAGGCAGATACGCTTCCTATGCTGCTCGCTCCTATCAGCGACAAGCCGTTCAGCGTGAAAAGCGTAAAGAACATACCGAGCGACACAAAGAGCGAAATTGCAAGCGCCAGACAGCAATACAGCACCTTTTTTGTATGCATTGACATCGTGCCGTATGTAGAGTACTGTGTCTGCGGTTGGTACGGCTGACTTATCGGTGCCTGAGGTCTGATAACAGATGCCTGCCCTTTTTGAAGATCGGAATGGCAAAAGCGGCAGATTATTGCGTCATCCTGTATTTCCTCAGCGCAATAAGGACATTTCTTCATAAAAAATTCCCCCTGTTGACAATCAATGTATAGTCCTGCTTATGAAACAAATGCGTTTCTTATTTTTTATATAATACCCTTTTACTCTAACTTTTTCAATCCGTCCGACAAAACAAACGCATTTCACGGCAAAATCGGCATATTGCGACATTTTGCAAACGATGAAAACAACAAGATTCCGATCTGAAAACAAACCGGAATCTTTGAAGTCGTATTTATCCGCAAAGGCGGACATTTTTGTCGGGCAATTAAACCGTTGCGCCCTTATTTACAAATACGGGATATGTTTCTGTTCCTGCAAGCGAACGGTACTCGCTGATAGTAACGTTCTTATCTGTGATGACGAAGTTCATCTCAGCCTTTGCGCCTACTGTCGTATCCTGCATAAGTATGCAGTTCTTGACCTTTGCGCCCTTTTCAATCTTTACGCCTCTGAACAGAACACAGTTCTCAACTGTACCCTCGATAACGCAACCGTCGGCAACAAGAGAATTCTTGACATCTGCGTCAATGCCGTACTTTGCAGGGGCATCATCTCTTACCTTTGTATAGATAGGAGCGTCGCTCATAAAGAGGTGATCACGCAGGTTCTTGTCAACGAGCTTCATATTTGTTTTGAAGTATGTATCCATACTGTCAATCTGTGCGAAGGGCTTGTCGAACTTGTAGCCGAGTACCTTTATCTCGTGGAGCTTCTTCTGCAGTACGTCTATCTCGAAGCTGTAGAGGTTACGGCTTTCAGCGTCACGAATCTCGTTGAGCAGGAAGTCCTTGCTTACAACGAACATATTAAGGCTTACATTGTGTTCGCCGCTGATCTCAGGGCGGATAAGAACATCATATATAACGTTGTCGGAATTTACAGCAAGAACGGTCTTTGTCATTGTCTGCTCTGTTGTGAATGTTCCTCTGCCGTATACAACAGTAATGTCTGCGCCGTTTTTCTCGTGGAAATCAATTATCGGTCTGTAGTCGATATTTGCCACTACATCTGCGTCTGAAAGCAGTACATATTCTGCGTTTGAGCTTTCGATAAAGGGCTTTACCTGAGCCATAGCCTCAAGTCTGCCTCTGTAAAGAGCATTGCTGTTTCCGTAAGGGGGAAGCAGGTGCATACCGCCTGTTTTTCTTGAAAGATCCCATTCATCGCCGGATCCTAAGTGATCCATAAGCGATAAGTAGTTATCCTTTGTGATGATGCCTACGTTGTCAATATCGCTGTTTACCATATTTGACAGCGGGAAATCTATCATTCTGTATCTGCCGCCGAAAGGCACGCTTGCAAGTGTGCGCTGTTTTGTAAGATCGGCTACGCTCTGCTCGTGCATATTAGCGAAAATCAGACCGAGTACATTTGCCATATTAGCCATTTCTGTTTTCTCCTCCCGTTCACACATCAGCCGAGATCATTGCCTTAGGCTTGATCTCCGCATTGTCGCTTACTGTTACGCCGTGTCCGATTACTGCAACGCCCCATGTATCCTTGTCCTCGATAGACTCGGGTCTTGCACCGACCTTGACGTTTTCACCTATTACGCAATCCTCACCGACAATAGCATATTCAACTACCGCACCCTTCTTTATCGTGGTGTTCGGCATTATGATACTGTCACGCACGACTGCACCGGGTTCGATAGTTACACCTGCGAACAGCACCGAGAAGTCGATATGACCTTCAATGTTGCAGCCCTCAGAAATAAGAGAGTTCTGGATAACGCTCTCGGGGCTTGCGTAATGAGGAGGCATTACGGGGTTTCTCGAATAAATTCTCCATCTTGAATCGTGAAGATCAAGAGGAACGTTGGGATCAAGAAGATCCATATTTGCTTCCCACAGGCTGTCGATAGTTCCGACATCCTTCCAGTAGCCGTCAAAGTGATAAGCAACAAGCTTGTTGCCCTCTGCCAGCATTGCAGGGATAATATTCTTACCGAAGTCCTTGCTTGCGCCCTCGTCATTTTCGTTGGCGATAAGGTGCTTTTTCAGATTCTGCCACGAGAATATGTAAACGCCCATTGAGGCAAGGTTTGATTTAGGCTGTGCGGGCTTCTCCGCAAATTCGTAAATCACATCGTTCTCGTCTGCACTCATTATACCGAAACGGGGTGCTTCCTCCCACGGCACTTCAAGAACGGCTATAGTAGCGTCTGCGTTATGTCCCTTGTGGAATTCGAGCATCTTGTTATAGTTCATCTTGTAGATGTGGTCGCCCGAAAGCACTGCAACATAGTCGGGGTTGTATCTGTCGATAAAGCTGATATTCTGGTAAATAGCGTTTGCTGTACCCTCATACCACGACTTGCCCGATGACGATTCATAAGGTGGCAGTACATGAACGCCGCCGTGAACTCTGTCAAGTCCCCAAGGGTGACCGTTGCCGATATATTCGTTAAGCACCAGAGGCTGATACTGTGTAAGTACGCCTACTGTGTCAATACCGCTGTTTACGCAGTTTGAAAGCGGGAAATCAATGATCCTGTATTTGCCGCCGTAAGGAACGGCAGGCTTTGCCATATCCTTTGTCAGAGCGTAAAGTCTGCTTCCCTGACCGCCTGCGAGCAACATTGCCACACATTCCTTTTTTACATGTTTCATAAATAAGTTCCTCCGTTATTTATTTCTTAGCTTTGCCGTTTTTCTTACGGTTCGCCGTATTTGCTTTCTTTGCCGCCGGTTTCTTTGCGGAAGCTCCGGGCTTTGCTGCAGGTTTTGCCGCAGGCTTCTCAGCTGTGTCCGCTGTTTTTGCAACAGGCTTTTCTGCTGCCTTTACAGGTTTTTCTGCCTTTTCGGGCTTTGGCTTGTCACTTTCGGGGCTGCGCTTGTTGACGGGCTTGAGGAATACTGCGGACATTGCGGGTATCTTCATTGTTATTGAATACTCAAGTCCGTGCATACCCTCGCACTGTGCGGTGTATGAAGCGTTTCCGTCGCTGTCGCCGCCGAACTTCTTATCGTCTGTCGTGAACACTTCCTTATAATCGGCATAGTAAGGAACGCCGAAGCTGTACTGCTCGTGTTCTGTCGGAAGGAAGTTGCATACTGCGATAAGCTCGTCACCGTTTGATGCAATACGTCTGAATACTATGACGCTGTTCTTGTTGTCATCATTTGATATCCAGCTGAAGCCGCTCCAATCATAATCAATCTCCCATAAAGGCTTGTTGTCGAGATAGAACTTGTTCATAGCCTTTACGAATGACTGATACTGTGAATGCTCGGGGAATTTCAGAATATCCCAGTCAAGACCTGTCTTGTAATTCCATTCCTTGAACTGTGCGAATTCCTGACCCATGAACATCAGCTTCTTACCGGGGTGTGCGGTCATATATGCAAGGAACGTTCTGAGAGAAGCAAAACGCTTTTCTCTCGGTCCGCTCATCTTGTCGAGCATTGAACACTTGCCGTAAACCACCTCATCGTGTGAGATCGGCAGTATGTAGTTCTCGGAGAATGCGTAATAGAACGAGAAGGTCAGCTTGTCATGGTTGTACTGTCTGTACTCGGGGCTCATCGACATATACGAAAGCATATCGTTCATCCAGCCCATATTCCACTTGAAGTTGAAGCCAAGACCGCCAATATCGACAGGCTTTGTAACCATAGGCCATGCGGTCGATTCTTCCGCTATCATCAGAAGTCCGGGGTGCCGTGAGAAAAGGCAGGAGTTGAGATTCTGAAGGAAATCGACAGCCTCAAGATTCTCGTTTCCGCCGTTCTTGTTAGGCGTCCACGCTCCGCCCTGCCTGTCATAGTCAAGGTAAAGCATAGAAGCTACCGCATCGACACGCAGACCGTCTATATGATATTCGGAAAGCCAGTAGTTAGCATTTGAAATAAGAAACGACTGCACCTCGGGCTTGCCCCAGTCGAAAACTCTTGTACCCCAGTTATAATGCTCACGCTTGTTGGGGTCGGAATATTCATAGCAGTAATCGCCGTCAAACTCGTAAAGTCCCGCCGCATCCTTGGGGAAATGTGCCGGTACCCAGTCGAGAATAACGCCTACTCCGTGAGTGTGACAGTAATCTACAAATTCCATAAAATCAGAGGGAGTGCCGAAACGTGATGTGGGAGCGTAATAACCTATCTGCTGGTATCCCCACGAACCGTCAAACGGGAACTCGGCTATCGGCATCATCTCGATATGGGTATAACCCATTTCCTTAACATAAGGAACGAGCTTTTCCGCAAGCTGCATATAGCTGAACAGCTCCTCCTCATCGGTCTTTGTAAACCACGAGTTGAGGTGTACCTCGTATATATTCATAGGAGAACGGTATACGTCCTTCGTCTTCTTCTCGCCCATCCACTTTGAATCTTTCCAGTTGTAGCCGGAAATATCATACACCTTTGATGCGGTATTGGGACGTGTTTCCATATGGTAGCCGTAGGGATCGGCCTTCAGCTTTATCTGTCCTCTTTCGGTCTTTATGCTGTATTTGTAATTATCAAACTTCTTGAGTCCGGGGATAAAAAGCTCCCAGATACCGCCGTCGCTGATTTTTTTCATATAGCTTTCTTCACGGTTCCAGTGATTGAAATCGCCTACGACGCTGACATCAGCCGCCTTTGGTGCCCACACTCTGAAAACAACGCCTCTCACGCCGTCTTTTTCGACAAAATGAGAGCCGAACAGCTTATATGCTTCGGCATTCTTTCCCTGATGGAAAAGATAAAGGGGAACTTCATATTCCTTAGGCACATTAATAGCCATAACAGATACTCCTAACATTTTATTTTACTTTTTTAATAATAGCACAATTCCCAAAAGTTTTCAATAGATTTGTGCCGATTTTATGAATTGTGCCTTATTTCAACCTATCTTTTTGTGCAGATTGACAATCAGCTTTCCCATCCGGTTATAAAGCCGAACAGTTCATCGGCCATCTCTGTCTGCTCGGGGATACGGGGATGTCCGGGCGTTGCCGCACCGTTTCTTCTGAATTTGAATCGTTTTACATTGTCCATTGCAAGCTCGTTTACTATTTCGTCAAGGGCATCGTCCCATGTGGGCTCGTGCATAAGTACAGTGGTTATAACGATAAATCTTGCCTTGCCGCCGTATTTTTCGTTAAGGTCAAGCACCATATTCTTATATACGGTCTTCCACTTTTCACGGTATTCTTTTTCGTAAATACGCTTAGGGTCGGGGTTTGCATCATTCTGTCCCAATGCGATTATAACATAATCGGGAGTGTAGCGTGAAAAATCCCATTCGGTAAGTTCAAAGTGAGGCTCATAGCCCATCTGCTTATAAACGGTTTCCATACCGATATAATTATCAAAATATCCTGCGCCGTTGATGAGCGAAATTCCACCCTGTGCGTTGCAGTTGATACGGGCGTTCAGCTTTCTTGCAAGCTGTAGAGAATATGCAAACCAGCTGTTGTCGAACTGGTTGATATGCTCAGGGTCGGTATGCTCGCAATAGTTTACAGCCTCTACTACCTCACCTGCGGAAACGCTGTCGCCGTAAACCTCGATATTCATATCATATTCGTGGTTTTCCGCTCTTACCTCCGCATTCTCGTCTATCATAAGTCCGCAAAAGTTGAAATAATGATGTGAGCCGGCTGTTCTCTTGAATATGGTAATAGTATGCTCACCGTCCTCAAGTCCGTCGATTATCGGTATATATACCGGAGTGTCGGAATGGTTCAGCTCGAATTTATACTGAATGCCGTCAACGATAACGCCTATCCAGGTAACCTTATATATAAGGTGCGGAAAAATCATCATACCTACCGAAGTGCCGGTAAACTTTGTGCTGACCATACTGCCTGCGTAAATGAACAACGGGCTGTCGGGCTTTGAAAAGTCAATCCTTCCCATATATGAAAACGCCTTGTCGGACGGGCTTACAATCTTTCTGTTCGTCATATTTTAATTCCTCGCTTAAATTTATCATAGTGCCGAAATTAAATCGGTTTATATTTATTTTAACATATTGCGGTATAGTTTTCAACAGAATTATGTAAAAATTGCTCAGTAAATTTTGCCTATTATTCTTGACATTCGGTAAAAATAGTGATATATTTGTGTAAGCGATTACCTTAAAATCGCTTAACAGAACTTAATCAACTTAAACGAAAGGCAGTAATATGAAGAAAAGAATACTTGCGGTACTTATCGCAACGGCACTTGCTGTATCCGTAACAGGCTGTGCAGGCAATGCGACAAGCAGCAGCGACAGCACATCCGCTTCATCGGTTGCGGAAAGCTCGGACACAAGTACACAGACATCGTCAGACGCATCTTCGGAAGATGAAAGCAAAGAAGAAAGCTCACAGGAGGAATCCAAGGACTTGGAAGCAAACTATACAAAGTACACCCTTGACGGCGACCTTACTCAGCATATGATAGATATGTCACGTCTTAACGAGGGCAACAAGGTAAGACTTGCAAACGTAATAAAGAAACTGAAAAACGGTGAAGAAGTAACGGTAGGCTTCATCGGCGGCTCTATCACACAGGGTACAAGTGCCGGCAACGACCTTTGCTATGCAAAGCTCACGGCTGACTGGTTACAGAAGACCTATTCGAATGCCAAGATCAATTATGTCAACGCAGGAATCGGCGCTACAGGCTCATATATAGGTGTACACAGAGTAGAAAACGATCTTCTCTCAAAGAAGCCCGACCTCGTATTCGTCGAATTTTCTGTAAACGATACTACAGAAAACACCGAGCGTAACAAGAAATCGTATGACGGTCTGCTCAGGACTATCTGGAAATCATCAACAAACCCTGCAATAATCACAATTGCAACTACTCAGGAAGACGGTACAAGCTTCCAGGATCAGCATGCAGAGATAGTAAAGCATTATGACCTGCCGATGATCTCATACAGAAACACGATTCTCGATACTATAAAGCACGGCGATATTGTATGGAAGGATATTTCGGATGATAATATTCACCCCAACGTACCCGGTCATAAGATAGTATCACAGCTTCTTCAGGCGTATATTTCAGACGTCGACAAGGACGTTGACAATATAAGCGGCAGTGAGAGTGACTTCACAAATCCCGCAACAGACGCTCCTATTGAAAACGGCTCACTGATACAGCCTTCATCAGCCACAGATGTAACCGCAACAGGTGCATTCGGAAATTATGAACAGCAGTTCGGCGGTTTTGACGGCTTCTGGCTCTTCAAGGGTACAAGCGATGCGGATATAAGTGCAACCTCGCTTACATTCAAAGTAAACGCAAAATCTATAGGCATTCTTTACGACAAGTACACAAAGGCAGGCTGTACCGCTGATGTTTATATTGACGATGAGCTTGTCACTACTCTGAACGCCGATTTCACAGGCGGCTGGGGCAACTATGTCGAGTGTGCGGAGCTTAAGAGCTTTGACAGTGCAGGCGAACATACCGTAAAGATCGTACCTAAGGGTCTTGAAGGAAAAGCAAGCAAATTCGGTGTATCGGCACTCGCTATTGCATAAAAAATGTAAATAATCCTTGTCAGCCGCTTTGTCTTATCTGCGGCTGACATTTTTATATCGGTGGAAAAATCAAAAAGCATTAAATTGCACAAAAACTATTGCCGTTTGTCACAAAATATGATATAATTTATAAAAACGTTTTAACGAAAGGAATGTGTCTATGAATATCAAGATAACAGCCGACAGCACCTGCGATCTATCAGAGGAGCTTGTTAAAAAGTATGACATTGAAATTCTTCCGCTTTATATTGTAAAAGACGGAAAGTCCTATAAGGACGGGGTTGAGATAACTCCGTCGGATATTTTTGAACACGTTAAGGCAGGCGGTGCGCTGACCTCTACCGCCGCAGTAAACGTTGCGGATTATATTGATGCGTTTACTCCGCTGAGCAAGGAATATGATGCAGTTATCCACATTGATATAAGTGCGGATTTTTCAAGCTGCTATCAGAATGCCTGCATTGCGGCAGAAAATTTTGACAATGTTTATATCATCGACAGCCGTAATCTTTCCACAGGCAGTGGTCTGGTCGTGCTTCGTGCGGCAGAAATGGCGCAGGCAGGTGAAAACCCTGAGGATATTGTAAAGGCGATGAACGCCCTCACATCCAAAGTTGAAGCCAGCTTTGTAATTGAAAAGCTCGACTTTCTGAGAAAGGGCGGAAGATGTTCTGCACTTGCGGCACTGGGTGCAAATCTGCTTTCACTCCGTCCGTGCATTGAGGTCAAGGACGGAAAGATGAGCGTCGGCAAAAAATACAGAGGCAAATATGCCGCTTGTATAGAAAAATACATCACCGAGCGTCTTTCGGGCAGAGAAGATATTGATTACAAGCGTATATTCATCACGCATTCACCAAGTGACAAGGAAATAATTGACATTGCGCATAAAACGGTGAAGAAGCTTGGAAAATTCGAGGAGATACTCGAAACCGAGGCAGGCTGTACGGTATGCAGTCACTGCGGGCCCAATACGCTGGGTGTACTGTTTATAAGAAAGTAAATAAAAAGACAGCAGGAGCGGTTTCCTGCTGTTTTTGTTTTAGCTTATTTAAGTATTCTTTCCCTCTGCTTGTAATCGGGCATATACCTTGCAAGCTCTGCATAGAACCTTGCACTGTGATTTGCCTGCAGAAAGTGTGTGAACTCGTGGGCAACGACATATTCCGCCGCCGGCAGAGGATATTCCATAAGATGAACGTTGAACGTAAGTATCTTCTTTGACGGTATACAGCTTCCCCAACGTGAACGCATATCCTTGACCTTTATTGTGGGAAAATCTATACCCAGCTTTCCGTAATGCTCGTCATAGGCTCTTTTGCAAAGACGTGTCATAAGAGGCAGACACTGCGACCTGAGCCACGTTATGTAGGTATTGTATTTCAGCTCGTAATCATCGGTATCGGTAACGTAAAGTGCCAATGTACCGATATTTTCTTCTATATGGTTATACTCCCCTTTATAAACAAAGAGCATATACTCACTGCCGAGTATCGACAGAATCTCTTCATCTTCAAAGCGGAGCTTCTTAGCATCGTTTTTGGCATTGAATTTATCTATTGCGCCGAGTATAAAATCGGATCTTCCCCTTATAAAACGGTCAATCACAGCTATTGTAACAGCGGTTGACGCCGAAACGTGAACTGTGCCGTCGGGCTTTATCCTGAGGTTTATATTCTTAACCTTTTTCCGTGTAAGCTCATAGGTTATTTTTCTGTCGCCGGCTGTTACAGTGTGGGTTACACTGTGGCTTGTACAGGCTGTCACTGATTTTTCTCCTCTCTTATAAACGGCTCGTTTACAGTCATATCGGTAAGCAGACCATAAAGTTCAGGACGGCGGAAGGCGTTTCCGTGTACTTCTTGGCGGCGGTATTCACGCATATCTTCGATCGGGAAATTAGCAAGATATATTTCCTCCTGCTCGCCTGCTTCGATAACAAGCGTGTCTCGTCCGCCGCTTCCGTCCATGCGGTATGCTATGCCGTCAAAGGCAGTGGAATGACCGTTACAGTCGGGGGTGCCGTAAGGGTAATTTGCCGTTGCGATACCTGTCATGTTCTCATAGGCTCTGGCTCTGAGCTGTGAAATGCGATTTATCTCCATAGGGCATGCGTTGGGCACGAGGATAATTTCGGAGCCTTTCAGCATGAGTATTCTTGCACTTTCGGGAAACTCCCTGTCATAGCATATCATTGCACCGACATTGACATTTCCGCCCTTTATATCAAGCTGAGCCGTATAAAAATCCGTTCCATGCGACAACACCTTTTCATAGCCGAAATCGCAGGTATGGACTTTCGAATAAGTAAACATTTCTTTGCCGTGTCTGTCGAAAAGCGTAACAGAGTTATAAGGTGCGCCACCCTGTTCGTTTTTCATAAGATATGTTACCGCTACTGCAATGTCATTATCTCTTGCCGCTTTGGCAAACGTCATTGTATACTCGCTTTCGTGACTTACCGCAAGACTGTCAAGTGCCGTCTTATCCTGCGGAAAGCAATATCCGCAACTCCACATTTCAGGAAACAGAGCAATATCTGCACCCATTGCCGCCGCTTTTTCAATGGCCTTTATTCCTTTTATGATATTTCCCTGTAAATTTTCTTCGGGCAAAAGCTGTAATAACGCTACTTTTACATTGTTCATATATTTTCTCCTTTTTCAGATACACAAACAGGTACATTGCCGTAGCACTGTACCTGTAACATTAATCTTATTCAATATTATCGTCTGCATCGCCCGTATCATCCGAAGCGTATTTTGTATAAACGGAACAGGTCTTTGATGTTTTCTTTATGCCGTACTCGCCTTCAACGAGCGGCTTGCCCCACTCGGCAGTGAGATCGACGCCTGCCCAGTCACGAGAAACGTCAAGATAGCTTACATCATCGCCGTTGCCCTTCCACGACCAAGCAAGGTATCCGATATTCTTCTCTGTCGAATACTGCATAATAGTATCATAGGCCACATTACCGTCTGAATGCTTCCAGCCGAACTCGCCGATAAGCAGGCAGAGATTGTTCTTTATAGCTGTATCTATCGTGTTCTTTACAGTTTCTTCATTCTTGCCTGCCGTGCCGTACATATGTACCGCAAACATCGTGTTTGCGTCCTTGTCGGCCTTCAATATTTCGTTTCCGTATTTGAGAACGCTGTCTGCACACTGTCCCCAGCCTGCACTGTCGACTATCAGCGTATTCTCTATTCCTGCGTCACGCAGTTTCTTTACGGCATTGATATAAGCGTCACGCCACGTTTCAAGATCGTTATATGTTCCGTACCACTCATTAGCTATATTGACGATAGCATAAGCCTTGTTCTCGCTAAGCAGATCCTTCATTTCTATCCAGTAATCCACTGCGTGTTCAAGATAGGAAACCTCATCCTTACCTGCGCCGTCATGTATTTCAAGTACGGCTATAAGGTTTTTCTTCTTGCATTTCCTGATAAGGCTCTTAAGCTCGGCTCTTGAGACCTTATCCCACTGATCGCCGTCGGAAAGTACAAGACGAACCGTATTTGAGCCGATATATTCTATACCCTCAAGCGCAGTGTCTGTATCGCTCTTAAACCAGGTATAAGCATGGTTTACTCCACGCATTACAAATTCTTCGCCGTAACCGTCTATCAGCTTTGTTCCGTCAACCTTGAAGCCGTCGGGCTTAGGAATCTCAACCTCTGCTGAGCTTACGCTGTCTGTCGATGCCTGTCCGTCACTGCTCTGTGCCGTTTCATTGCTACAGCCTGCAAACAAGAAGCACATAACAGCACTCATAAATATTGCCGTTAATTTTTTCATCTTTATATCCTTTCGCAAAATCTGCCAAAATAATTACCTTTAAAAAAATCGTTTACATTATACTAAATATAATTCCGATTGTCAACCTTTAATTCAAAATTTTCAAGAAATGAGGCATATTTATTCGGAATAACAGGCTATTACTTTCTGACGGGCTGTTCTTGAAAAATCGTCTTTTATGTGCTATACTGAATAAATACGGCGTTTACGGCAATGTTCATATTGTATTCACATTTTAATTATACAATCAATCAGTTTCACACGGTCGGTTACGGAGGCATACGGATGGCAGACAATTACGATAACGGCGACAAGGATCGCAGAGAGCTTCTCAAGCTGAAGCAGGGACTTGTTGACGAAAAGGACAGCAATATAAAAGAAACCGGCTATGATGTGCGAATGGCGCAGACCCCGGGAGAAAAAACGAAGAATTTTCTTTGGTACCATAAGGTTATGATAGTTGTCGGTATTTTGCTGATAGCACTCGCAGCGGTTATCTATGCGGAGTTCTTTGTAAAGAAAAAGCCGGATATTACAATTTACAGCCTCGGAAATTACGCTATGTCCATCCGCACGGGATTTGAAGAAGGAATGTCGGCTTATACTCCGGACTTTGATAACAACGGCGAGCATAACGTAACCATAGATCAGGGCGTACCCGATCAATATCTCGGTGACGTGGATCTTTTCGACCAGATAAAAAACGGTAAATGTCAGGTATTTATCGGCAAAGAGAGCGAGCTTAAGGACGCTTATGACAGCTTCAAGAACGCCTACGGACAGCCGATATTCAGCGATTTGTCCGGGATAACGGGCGAGAGCGGTTATCTTATAAATCTAAAAAACACGGCATACGGCAAAAGGATGCAGATCTACTCAACGGAAATCTATGTTGCGGTACGCTGTACGGACGATGAAAGCGAACACAATGCCATGCAGTTTGTAAAAAATCTGTATGACGGCGTATATTACAAGCAGAACTAAAAATATGATGAACTTCAGAAAACGAAATTCAGGAAGGGTTTCCGATGTCAAAAGAAAGTGATGAAAAAAGAGAACTTCTCAAGCTGAAGCAAGGAATTATCAGCGAGAGCGAAGTTATAGAGCAGGATGTTCACGAACAGCCCGAAAAGCAGACTGTTGCCAAGAAAATCGACAACTTTTTCTTCCGCAATAAATGGTTTGTTGCGGCAGGCGCATTTTTTGCGGCTGTAGGATTTTTCCTTGTGTATCAGGCGGTCACCCGTGAACAGCCCGATCTGACCGTTATACTTGCGGTATCGGATACGTCAAAAGCTCCGGGCCTTTATCAGAAGGTCAACGATATTGAGCTTGCGCTTGAAAAATACTGTCCCGACTTTGACGGCAACGGATATGTTCACGTTGCGGTTTACAGCATAGATCTCACAAAGTCAGGCAATATGCAGTATATCCAGTCAAACACAGCCAAATTCTACGGCGAGATAGAGCGTGGCGTTGCTGAGCTGTATATATGCGACGCCGATCTGCTTACAGGCGAAACGTCAACGGAGGACTACGACCCCGATGAGAATACGATAGCGTTGACGTATGAAAATATGTTCAGCGATATAGGCAAGGCTCTCAAAATGCCCGAATATAACGGCAGGCTCAGGATAGATCTTAAAGATACGGGATTTGTGTATGACGCAAAGTGGGAAAATTCCTGCCCGGATACGCTTGCGTTCTCAGTAAGACGTGAAGAACCGGGTATGGTCAGCTACTCAAAATCGGAAGAATATCAAAAGCGTGCAAAAGAAGTGCTGAAGAACATTCTGACAGGCAACAAGGTAAATGATACAGAGGTCGGCAGCTCGACCGTGCAAGGAGAATAACTATGGACTATTACAGTAAATCAGGCAGACAACCGTTTTTCAAACTGCTTTTATCGGGACTTTTATTTATGGTGTTCGGAAATCTTCTCTGCACTATCGTTACTGTTTCGACAGCACCATTTATGAATTTTAAGTTTTTCAAGGTGATAGTATTTATACTTACGCTTATTATATTCTATTCGCTGATGTTCACGGCAGGATACCGTGACGGCGACAGAGAGCAGAAATATGTCAGACTTCACCAGGCAGAGCCGCCCAAGGAAAGCAAATGGGTGCTTATCGGCATAATCCTTATGGCGATAATGTTCGTACCGTCACTGCTCCTGCTTCTTGACAAGCTGTGCGGATGGTATTTCGATATGACATTCGTACACAGGATAATAGACGGTCTTGTCTATCCCCTGTCGCTGATGATAGTTCCCGAAAACACAATTGATTCTATGGATATATTCGTGCCGTTCATCTATATGCTGTGCTACGCAGGTATACCGGCAGCAACGCATCTCGGATACTATTTCGGATATACGCAGAAATTCAACAAGGATGATATAATGTATCAGTAATTATACCGCAAGATACAGAAAACCGCTGTTCGCTTATAAACGGACAGCGGTTTTACTTATACGATTATGGTTTTGCTCAATGCTTGCAGCCGTGCTCACCGCAGGTGTGACCCTCGCCGTGATTATGACCGCCGTCATGGTGTGAGCAATGCACCGCCGGATTAAACTCAAGCGTTCCCGAAAGCAGAGCCTTTACCGCACTGTCCGCATCGCCTGTAACACCGCCGTACAGCTTGATTCCTGCATCGGCAAGCGCATTCTTTGCTCCCTCGCCTATGCCTCCGCAGATAAGCGTATCGACATTGTTCAGCTTAAGGAAGCCTGCAAGCGCTCCGTGTCCGCTGCCGAGCGTTGGGATAATGCTTTCGCTTTTGACGCTGTTATCCTCGACCTCGTACACCTTGAACATTTCCGTATGGCCGAAATGCTGAAAAATCTGTCCGTTCTCATAAGTTACCGCTATTTTCATCTTTTCCTCTTTTCCGTCCGTAAGGGCTGTTTGATAATATCATTATATCACTTATCCACTTTTATATCAAGCGGCTGTCGGGGACGCTTATGCTATAATCAGAAATTTGCAATCCGCAAAACAAAAAACGACTTACCGAACATAAGCCGTTTATGTAATTCAAAACGCCCATATTTACTGCGGTATCAGCTTATATACCGTCAGAATTTATGACCGCACTTCGAGCAGAATTTGCTGTCCGGCTCAAGCTCTTTTCCACAATCCGGGCAAATCAGCTTTTCGGGCAGAGCAGGCTCAGCATTGACCTTTTCTCCACAACCCGAACAGAAAACGTCATCCTCCTTCAAGGACTTTCCGCATTTCGGGCAGACCTTTTCTTCAGATACCTGCTTTGCGCCGCAAATCTTGCAGAAAAGCGATCCTGCAGGAAGCTGTGCGCCGCAGGAAATACAATTCACCGTCTTTTCGCTGTTCATATCAGCGCCGCACTTAGGGCAGAATGCTATATTAAGCGCTATATCCTCGTTACAGGACGGACATTTACGGGTGAGCGGCTTACCGCAGCTTGTGCAGAAAGCATTTCCTGCAGGCACCTCATTTTTACAGTGAGGACATATTATATTTCCGTTTGAAGCGTTAACAAAGTCTGTTCCGACATACAAATCGTTACCGCCGCTTGCGACATATCGCTCGATATGGTCAAATATTTCTCCGGGCAACTTTTTCTGCTGAACGGAGCCGACTATCGCAGTAACGGCAAGAGGAGCAAATACAAACCAGCCTAAAACACCTGCGCCGACCTTATCCGACCATTGACCGTTACCTATGTTGACAAGAATTCCGCTGCCGGTGTCCGAAATCTGAACCTCTATGGCAGAACTCATTCCTGCGACCTTTTTCCAGCTGTCATCTTCCTTCGCCTGAACTACATAGCCCTCTCCTGCCTTGCCGCCCTGTACCACAAGGCCTTTGGAGGAACGCAGAAAATTCTGCACACTTCTGCCGATGCCTTCTATTGTTATTCCTTCCGCTTTGCGAAATACTCTTGATTCTGCCATAACGACACCTCTGTATAAATATTTATGCTTAGATTATAGCACTTTTAGTATAAATTGTCAACATACAGCCACATCAATTGGTGCAATTGCACATACGAAACTCACCGTTTCAACCGATGCTAATATATTCATTTACAGGTCGCCGGCGGATTTCTGCTATTTTATCCAAAAAACAGCCGATATGGCATTGAGAAAATCGTTAATATTTAAGCATACGACTTGTTGACTTCAAGGTTTTATTGTGATAAAATATTTTTTGGAGATATTCGTGAAAAAGACGGTTGTGGAACACTTGAGTTAGTTATAGCTAATTAAGTTAGTAATATATAATGTAGTTAGTTATTGCTAATTAAGCAATGCTGTACAATCTGTGTGAACGGAGCAATATGAAAGGAAAAATGTAAAATGTTTCTTACTGTCAAAGAGATAAGAAAGCACTTCGGTGAGGGCGACAGCCGTGTTGAAGTGCTGAACGGGATTGATGCCGAAATAGAAAAAGGAGAGATATGCGTACTGCTCGGTCCGTCCGGCTCGGGCAAGTCTACCCTTCTGAATATCATTGGAGGTATCGACAGCGCCGACAGCGGATATATTGCCATAAACGGCGAAAAGACCGCAGACATGAACGAGAAAAGGCTGACACTGTACCGCAGGAAGCACCTCGGATATATCTTCCAGCAGTACAATCTCATACCCAACCTCAACATCAAGGAGAACGTTGAAATAGGCGCATATCTGAGTGACAATCCGCTTGACACGGATGAAATACTGAAAACGCTCGGTCTTTACGAGCATCGGCATAAATTGCCCAATCAGCTTTCGGGCGGTCAGCAGCAGAGAACGGCAATAGGCAGAGCGATAATCAAAAATCCCGATATTCTGCTTTGCGACGAGCCTACCGGTGCGCTTGACTACAAGACCTCAAAGGATATACTCAAGCTGATAAGCGATGTAAACAAGAAGTTCGGCAATACGGTCGTGATGGTTACTCACAATGACGCTATCAAAAATATGGCGGACAGGGTAATAAAGCTGCGTGACGGCATGATAAGAAAGAATTATCTCAATGAAAACAAGATCGCCGCAGAAGATCTTGACTGGTAAGGGGGATAACGATGAGAAATCCTCTTGTTAAACGTCTGCCGAGCGAATTCAAAAACGAGCTAGGCAAATATATTGTAATCTTTTTATTCATGGCGCTTGCCGTATCCCTGGTTTCGGGCTGGAGTGTTGCGGGCGGAAGTATGGCAACGGCTTATGATGAGAGCTTTGAAAAGTACAATATAGAGGACGGTAATTTTGAGCTTTATGCAAAGGCCGATGATGAGCTTATAAAGGCTGTTGAGGACAGCGACAGGTATGATGCGAAGATATACGAAAACTTCTATGTTGAATTTCCGACAAAGGAAGTCGACAGCACACTGCGTATATTCAAAAAACGTACAGATATAAACCTTGAGTGTCTTATGGACGGCGAATTTCCGTCAAGCGACAGCGAAATTGCCATAGACAGAATGTATGCGGACAACAACAGCCTTAAAGTCGGCGACAAGCTGACGCTTCACGGTAAAGAATACAGGATATGCGGACTTGTCGCACTGTCGGACTACAGCGCACTGTTTTCAAGCCCGTCGGATATGATGTTCGATTCGATAAAATTCGGTGTTGCGATAGTGACAGCCGATACATTCGGTGCATATCCGGAGGATAAGCTGCATTATGTCTATTCGTGGAAATATGCCGAGCGTCCCGCCGATAATACTGAGGCAAAGAAGCTGTCGGAGGACTTTCTTGACAAGCTGTCCGAAGAAGCTCCGAAATATATGAATGCGGTCACCGGCTACATTCCCGAATATACAAATCAGGCTATAATCTTCACGGGCGATGATATTAAGGGCGATACGACCTTTGTACAGATGTTCCTTTATATAATCGTGGTAATCATCGCATTCATCTTTGCGATAACCACGTCAAACACCATCGCAAAGGAAGCAGGCGTTATAGGTACGCTCCGTGCTACAGGCTATACAAAGTGGGAGATAGTAAGGCACTACCTTACCCTTCCTATGCTGGTCGTATTAGCAGGTGCGGTTGTCGGAAACATACTCGGCTACACGGTTTTAAAGGACTATGCGGCAAGCGCATATTACGGAAGCTACAGCCTGCCGACCTACGTTACGCTGTGGAATCCGCAGGCATTTATAAACACAACGGTAATCCCGATAATAATCGTATTCATCATCGACCTGTTGATGCTGGCAAGAAAGCTGAGCCTGTCACCGCTTCAGTTTATCCGCCATGACCTTTCACGCAGAAAGAAGAAAAAGGCTTTCAGGCTTAACACCAAAATCGGCATTATGAAGCGTTTCAGACTGCGTGTACTGTTCCAGAATATGCCTAACTACATTATGATGGTCATAGGCGCACTGCTTGGTAACGTTCTTGTGATGTTCGGACTTGTTTTAGGTCCTGTACTCGACAACTATCAGCAGGAGATAACCTCCAATCTGCTTGCAGATCACCAGTATCTTCTGAAGGCTCAGGTCGAAACGGAAAACAAGGACGCTGAAAAGTTTTCCGCAACAACTCTCAAAACTATCGAGGGTGCGCTCAAAAGCGAGGAAATAACCGTTTACGGCATTGCTAAAAACAGCAAATACGTTGACTTGCCGCTTAGCAACAACGAGGTTTATATTTCAAATGCCTACTCGGAAAAGCACGGTATCAAAGCAGGCGATGAAATAACGCTCAGGGAACAGTTCGGCTCAAAGGAATACAAGTTCAGGGTGGGCGGAATCTACTACTACCCGTCAACGCTTACGGTATTTATGGACAAGGACGCATTCAATAAAAAGTTTGACTGTGATAAAGACTATTTCACGGGCTATTTCTCAAAGTCGGAAATAAGCGATATAGACGACCTTTATATTGCGACCGAGATAACGGTTGACGATCTTACAAAGGTATCACGTCAGCTTACAAGGTCGCTGGGCAATATGATGAATATCTTTGTCGCTTTCGGCGTTATAATGTATGTGCTGATAATCTACCTGCTGTCCAAGATAATAATTGAAAAGAACGCACAGTCCATTTCTATGACAAAGATACTCGGATACAGGAACAGTGAGATAAACGGCATATATATTGCGACCACCGCTATTGTAACGGCTGTCACACTGCTTGTCACCATACCGCTGTCAGACTATCTGCTCGGTCAGTTGTTCGTCTTCTTCATGCGTGATTATCCGGGCTGGCTTCCCTACAGGTCTTTTGTTCCGGTATATGTAAAAACCGCTCTTATCGGCATCGGCTCATTCGCCGTTATCGCACTTGCTCTTACAAGAAAGATAAAGAAAGTGCCTCTTGCCGACGCTCTCAAGAATGTAGATGAATGACGGCAGTATAGCCGGTAAAACGCCGTTTTTACCGCATTTACCGATAATATATTTCCAGACTGTCTATAAACCTACATAACTCTAAAAATGGGGTTTGGGGCGTAGCCCCAAGCGGGGTGAGGGCGGCAGCCCCACATTCA
>OGYC01001115.1_pt1 | contig 24092 bp, 19 predicted proteins | sample 1576461 | NCBI WGS metagenome assembly OGYC01 (sample SAMEA3541569, study PRJEB24748) | human gut metagenome | biome: human gut; feature: human-associated habitat; material: faeces | place: China | collected 2012 | reverse complement strand
CCGCAGAGGCTCAAGCCTCTGCGGGTTTTTTCGTAGTCGAAAGAGCGCAGATTTTACAGAATTCCACGGAAAACTGTAAAATCTGCGCATTTTCCATTTTAAGCGAGTCCACCAGTCAAAAGGCGTCAATTTCCCACAAACAGGAAAATACAAGGGTGCCAAAATACAGACAGAACCTGCGCTGGGCAGTCATTCTGCCACCTGCCCGCGCCCCTCCGTTTCTGACATTTGCTTATCCCCGCAAATGAAATTCAGAAATGGAGGAATGTATCTTGAAAACGAGGTACTTCAGAAGAAAGCAAAACAGCGACGCCGTAGAATGGATCGAGATGAGCGGCGCGGAATATCTGGACTTCGTCCGTGATCCCGAGAACAAAGACAGGTTCTTTTTGAATATGAAAAACGTCGTTCTGGAATGCTCAAAGGAGGAAGATCTGCAAAGCCGAACCGAGAAGCGGCGCAGCGACTATCTTGCAGAAAGCAAAAAGGGGTGGACGATCATCTCCCTTTTTGCGCAGGCAGGCAAAGAGTCTACCGGCGAGGAAGTCATTCCGGACCCGGATGCCGATGTGGAAGAAAACATCCTACATACCCTTGCCGTGCAGCGCGTTCGTGAAGTAGTGGATGCACTTCCGGAGGAAGACGCGGCGCTGCTTCGTGCGTTATGTCTGCAAACGCCGCCGCTGACCCTGCGTGCCTACAGCGAGAAAACAGGAATCCCGGTGATGACGCTGCATTACAGAAAAGAAAAGCTGCTTCGGCTTTTGAAGCAGCAAATCTGAGTCAGGTGCTCTGAGCCCCAGCCGCCAGCAGCATCCGCTCCAGCTCCCTCGCGGCGACGCTCAGGGGCTGCCCCTTCCGTTTCACGATGCACACGGCACGCAGCGGGAGGGGCTCTTGCAGTTCGATGCAGCGCACATTATCAGACGGACGAATGAACGCCTCCGGCACGATGCCGACGCCAAGACCCGCTTCTGCCATTGGGATGATCTGGTCAGCCGTGGCGGCTTCGATGGCGGGTTGAAAAGCAACGCCCTGCGCGGTGAAAACAGAGACGTAGAACGCATGGGAGGTCGTGCCCGCGCCGAGCGTGATGAGTGGATACGCTTCCAGCTCGGAAAGCGCGACGCTTCGTCCAAGCAAACCGGAAAAGGCCGGCGCGCAGATCGGAACCTCCCGAATTTCTTTGACGATCGTCTGCGTGAGAGACGGCGAGAGCGTAACCGGCGTTGTGATGACCGCAAAATCTGCCGTCGTCTCGTGCAGCGCCGCGACGGCCTGCGGCGTGGAGTGGTTGCTGATGCGAAGATGCACGCCGGGGTACTTTTCCTGATACCTTTTAAGTACCGGCAGGAGTAAACACCGAAGCGCACCCTCGCTTGCTGCCAGAAACACGTTTCCGCGCTCGAGCGTCCGACTCTGCGTCACGGCGGCTTCGCCCGCTTCAATTTCCGTACAGGCGATCTTTATGTGCCGGTACAGCCCCTCGCCCTCCGGGGTCAAAATCATGCCCCGATTCGTGCGCGAAAAGAGTGGACAGCCGATCTCCGCCTCTAAGTTCCGAATCGCGCGTGTTAAGTTTGGCTGGCTGTTCTGCAGCGCCTCCGCCGCCTTCGTCAGATTGCCGCACCTAGCGACGTGATAGAAAATCCGGTAATACTCGTAGCTGATATACATGGCACCCTCCGTGCATTCGTTTCTCTTCTGCCATTCTATTTTGATATATTGGAAATGTCAAATATAGATTTTACATATTTCATTTTTCTGCTACGATAGGGGCGGTCAAGAGAAAAAATGTAAGGCAGGAGCGAAAAAAGATGGAACGGACGATCATCTGCATCAGCCGCCAGTATGGCAGCGGCGGCCGGGAAATTGGCGAAGCAGTCGCAAAAAAGCTGGGGATTCCCTGCTACGATAAATGCCTCATTCAAAAAGCCGCGCAGGAAGCGGGGCTTTCCGAAACCGCCGTCGCGGAATACGATGAAAAGGGCGAGGATTTTGGCATTGCCGTCTCGGGCAATCCTTTTGCGGACACTGCCGCGCTGGGCGAGGCGTTTTACTCGGAAGAAGCGCGGGTCTTTGAAGCCGAGCGCCGCACGATTTTAGAGCTTGCAGAAAAGGGTGACTGCGTCATCATTGGCCGGTGTGCCTCCGCCATTCTGCGGGCCGCAGGCTACCGTCCGCTTTCCGTTTTCATCTATGCGGATAGCGCCGACCGGGCAAAGCGCATTGCAGCGCGTAATAATTTGGATGAAAAACGCGCTCTTCATAAGGCGCAGAAGGTCGACCGGATGCGCAAGCACCACTTTGATTTTTACGCGGACACACTCTGGGGCGAACCGGAAAGCTACGATCTGATGCTCTCGTCGAGCGAATACGGCGTAAGCGGCGCGGCAAGCGTTATTGCATCCGCGAAGGAGGCGATGCAACATGAATAAGGATCTGACGACAGGCAAGCCCGAGAAGGTCCTCTGGCAGTTCTGCCTGCCGCTCTTTGGCAGCATTATTTTCCAGCAGCTCTATAACATCGCGGACAGCTTTGTGGCCGGCAAATTCATCAGCGACAACGCCCTCGCCGCCGTCGGCAACAGCTACGAAATTACGCTCATTTTCATCGCCTTTGCCTTCGGCTGCAACATCGCGTGTTCGGTTCTGGCGGCGCTGTTTTTCGGCGCGAAGCAGTATAATGACCTCAAGACGACGGTCTACACGGCGCTCATTTCCAGCTGCGTGATCTGCGCGGTGTTGATGCTCGTGGGCACGCTCTGCTGCGACAGTTTGCTTCGGCTCATCAAAACGCCGGAAGAGGTCTTCGCGGACTCGAAATTATACCTCGACATTTACATTTACGGTCTGCCGTTCGTGTTCCTCTACAATGTCGCAACCGGCATTTTCTCCGCGCTGGGCGACTCCAAAACGCCGTTTATCTTTCTTGCCTGCTCGTCCACGTCTAATATCGCGGTCGATATTCTGTTTGTTACGGCGTTCAACATGGGCGTTGCCGGTGTTGCCTGGGCGACGTTTTTGTGCCAGGGAATCAGCTGCGTGCTGGCGCTTGTGGTCGTCTTCCGCCGCTTTGCGAAAATCCCGACGGAAGGAAAAGTAAAGATCTTCTCATGGAACCATTTTGGACGGTTCGCGGTCATCGCCATTCCGAGCATCTTGCAGCAGAGCTTTATTTCCGTCGGCAACATCATCATCCAGAGCGTCATCAACAGCTTCGGCGCGGCCGTCATGGCAGGCTACTCTGCGGCGGTGAAGCTCAACAACATGGTTATCACGTCCCTTACCACGCTCGGCAACGGCATTTCCAACTATACGGCGCAGAACCTCGGGGCCAGCAAATATGATCGCATCAAGTCCGGCTTTCGGGCTGGTATCAAACTCGTCTGGGCGCTGTGCGTGCCGCTGGTGGCACTTTATGTGTTCGCCGGGCAGCCGCTCGTGCATATCTTCCTCGACAGTCCCACGGGGCAGGCGATGGACACCGGCGTGGAATTTCTACGCATCATCGCGCCGTTCTACTTCATCGTGTCTGCCAAGCTCGTCTCCGACGGTGTGCTGCGCGGCGCGGGGTTGATGAAAAAATTCATGATCGCCACGTTCACCGACCTGGTTCTTCGCGTGGCGCTGGCGGAGGTGCTTTCCCGCACCGCGCTCGGCACGACCGGCATCTGGATTTCCTGGCCCATCGGCTGGACGATCGCAGCGGCGCTCTCGATCGTGTTCTACGCGACTGTCCGCTGGGAAAAGGTCTATACAGCGGCATAAACCAACAAAACTGCCTGTGAGAGAAGCGTCTCACGGGCAGTTTTTTAAGTTCACTGCGTAGGAGATCAAGATCTCTGACGTAAAATTCGTGCTGTAGGAGATGTTACAGCGGACTATTTCATTTTCTAGATGAAGTTATGCAAAATCCAATATATCGCGCAGAAAAATGATAGGGTTTATAGAAAAATTGGTGGTTTTCTATTTAGAAAATAGTGGTCACAAAATAACCTTATACACGAAAAGGTGGTTTGCGCTTGCAAATCACTTTTTTCTATGCTACAATATTTTTAGATACTTTTCGATTTTTGGTGGTTTTCTATTGACTTTGAACCAATATCTTCTTTAGGTACAAAGGTTTGGCATTAAATTTTTGAGGAGTTGAGCAATATGGCAAAGGTAGCCTCTGAATATGAAGTAGAATCCATTTTTATTGAAAAACTGGGAGAAATGGGATATGACTTCATCCCTATGTCGAACTACAATGACATTGTGAATAACTTCAGAACACAGCTTTGCAAAGTCAATGCTGAAAATCTGATGGAAGCGAAGGGCACCGCAGAACTTACCGACGCCGAGTTCGCCCGAGTTCTTCTCAGGCTGGAGAATCACACGATTTATGAGTCCGCCAAAATTCTTCGAGAGCAATGGGTCCTCGACCTGGACAACGGTAAGACGGTCTACTTGAGCTTTCTCACAGACGATGAAACCCGGAACACCTATCAGGTGACACATCAAGTCACCATGGATAAGTCCCACAAGGACGATGTGCTTTACAAAAGTCGCTATGATGTGACCATACTTATCAACGGACTGCCGCTTGTCCAAGTGGAACTGAAGCGCCCAGGCGTCGAAATCAACGAAGCTATCAATCAAATCAACCGCTATCGCCGCTTCTCTTTCCGGGGACTGTTCCGCTATATCCAGGTCTTTGTTGTCTCCAACTCAACACAAACAAAGTATTTTGCCAACATGAATGAACGTACCGAGGATGGTGCGACTGACCAAAGCATCCTTAAATCCTTGGTCTTCTATTGGACTGACGAGGAGAATAAGCGAATCAACAGGCTCATTGACTTCACACAGGATTTTCTCACAAAGTTCAATGTCACCGAACTGCTTACTCGTTACTTTGTTATCAAGCAGTCTGAACCGGTCTTGATGGTCATGCGCCCCTATCAAATCTATGCCGTTAAAAAGGCAATGGAACGCATCTTTGGGAGCAATATGAACGGCTATGTCTTCCATACTACTGGCTCCGGAAAGACGCTGACCTCTTATAAATTAGCAGCTTTGCTGCGGGATGACCGCCGTATCGACAAGGTGTTCTTTCTTATTGACCGCAAGGACCTCGATGACCAGACCGTAGACGAATACAACTCCTTTGAGTATGGGTGCGTGGACAATACCGACAGCACAGCTACGCTGGTTCGGGCTTTGGGTGATTCCAGCAAGACTCTTGTTGTGACCACCATTCAGAAGATGGCCGCAGCACTTCGCAACCCCAAATATGAAGAAAAGATGGCTCCCCTGCGGGATAAACGGTGTGTGTTTATCATTGATGAATGTCACCGCAGTCAATTTGGAAAGATGCACAGCAGTATTCAGGGACACTTCCAAGCAGCCAACTATATTGGCTTTACGGGAACTCCCATTTTTGCAGAAAATAGAAGCGCAGATGGGCGAACAACCGCAGACATCTTTAATGCTGGGAAACTGGATTCCTGCATCCACAGATACATGATTAAAGAAGCCATTGCTGACGGGAATGTGCTACGTTTCTCCGTTGAATACATGAGAACTATAAATGTTCTTCATGTTGCTACCCCTGGGATAGACCCCACGCAGTTAGATGACCCTGAGTATTGCAAGCGGCACAACATCGATATTTCCGATGCCTACCACGATGACCAGCGGATTACTGGTGTGGCGGAGGATATACTGACGCACCTGGAACGACATACGCACCCTGCCGGGAAAGATGTATATACAGCCATCTTTGCTACAGACAAAATCCAAACGCTGATGCGGTATTACCGCTATATGAAGACCCACAATCCCAAGGGGTATAAAATCGCCGCCATTTTTACATATCGCCCCAATGAAGATATGGATGAGGGGGCCAATGAATATTCCGGCGACGAACTCAAAGAGTGTATGAAAGACTACGGCGACATGTTCGGTACAAACTACGACTTGGATACTCTTGACGCCTATCGCAAAGATATCGCCAAACGGATGAAACAGAAGGAATTGCCGCAAATTGACCTTCTCTTGGTAGTTGATATGTTCCTAACCGGGTTTGACAGTAAAGCTACCAACACCCTTATTTTGGATAAAACGCTGGTATGGCATAATCTTCTGCAGGCGTATAGCCGCACGAACCGAGTCTCCAAGCTCACGAAACAGTTCGGACAAGTCGTTACTTACCGCAATATTAAAAAGGCTCAGGACGAGGCTTTGCGGCTGTATTCCGGTGATGGGAACCCTAATGATTATTTATTGGAAAGCTATGATTACTACGTCGCTGAGTACCGTAAGTGGACGGAAAAAGTTCAAGCGGTAGCGGAGACCCCGGATGATGCTGGATATTTGCAGAGTGAAAACGATATACGGGCGTTTATTTTGGCATTCCGGCAATTATCCAAGACACTAAATACACTCAAAACTTTCTCCAAATTCAACTGGGATGACTTGGACGTTTTCATGGATGAGGCCACGTTCAGCGACTATAAGAGTTGGTATCTGTCCTACTATGACGACATTGAGCGGAAACGTCGCCAAGGCTCAGTGACGACGCTGGCAGATATCGACTTTAATATCGAGCTTATCCGTACCGACAAGATAAACGTGGTTTATATCCTTAATCTCTTAAAAGACATCAACCGGAATGACAAGGCCGCAATGGAGAAATCTATCGACCTTATCCTCCGAGAAATCGAACGGTCTGATAACGAAAAGCTCCGCTATAAGAGTGACATTATGAAGGACTTTATTACCGCCCGGTTCTTCGACCTCGACCCGAACGCCGACATCTTCGAGGCCTACAGTGAATATGAGCATGAACGGCTTCAGTCCGCTGTGGAAGAGTTCGCCCAAGTTCATGGTATCGAGCCTGAAATCGTATCTGAAATTCTCCATAAGTATTTCTGTGACGAGAAATCTGTCACGAAAGAGAGCATTCGTCAACGACTTAGCAGTTTGAAACTGGGCCTTTTGAAATTGACCAAGCTCATTAACGATATTCTGTTTTTCGTATCTGATATGTACGATAAATTCACCGCCGAAGGAGTGTAATCTATGGTTGCCAATGAAACAAAGCAATCTCAGGAATTGGCGAAACGGCTCTGGGCCATCGCTAATGACCTCCGGGGCAATATGAACGCTGCAAAGTTTCAGAATTACATTCTGGGTGTCATCTTCTATCGCTATCTATCAGAGCATACTGAGAACTATATGGATGACCTCTTGAAGAATGATGGTATTTCCTACCAGGAGGCACTTGCTGACCCGGATTACACAGAGACCGTAAAGGAGTGGTCTTTGGAGCACCTGGGATATATCATGGAACCGAAAAATCTGTGGGGGGCTCTCATTGACTCCATCAAGGCAGGTCAGTTCAGTATCGAGGACTTTGAGAAAGCTGTCAACGCTCTGGTGGGCAGTACCGTAGGCCAGGATTCTGAAGCTGCCTTCTATAAGTTGTTTGACGACATGAACCTCCAAGATAAAGACTTGGGCCGTGAGGTTTCTGGGCGCACTGAGCTTATCTCTAAGGTCATGTTGCGTGTCAACGATATTCCCTTCGGCGTCACTGAGGCCGAGATTGATGTTTTGGGTACTGCCTATATGTACCTCATTGCTCTCTTTGCCGATGACGCTGGGAAGAAAGGGGGAGAATACTTCACCCCCACGTGTGCATCTACATTGGTAGCTCGGCTGGCAACTGTGGGGCTGGATGAAATCGCGTCTGCCTGCGACCCTTGTGCGGGTTCTGCGTCTTTGCTGCTGGAGGTTAAGAAGCACTTGGGGAAACAGAAAGTGGGCCATTACTATGCCCAGGAGCTGAATGGTAGCACTTACAATCTTCTCCGTATGAACCTCCTTATGCACGGGGTTCCCTACAAAGAGTTCACCACATACAACGATGACACCCTGCGGGTGGATAATTTTGATAAGAAGAAAACTGAACAGTTCACAGTTCAGGTGTCTAACCCCCCGTACAGTCTCAAATGGGCTGCTCCCAAAGCTATGGAGGATGACCCTCGTTATTCTGCGGCTGGGGTATTAGCCCCTAAGAGTTATGCTGATTTGGCATTTTTGGAGCACATGGTTTATCACATGGCAGACGATGGACGTATCGCTGTTCTGTTACCGCATGGTGTCCTTTTCCGTGGTGGAGCAGAGAAGAAAATTCGGGAGTATCTGATTGGTGCTCTGAATGTCGTAGACGCTGTCATTGGCTTACCCTCCAACCTATTTCACGGCACAGAAATCCCTGTCTGCATTCTGGTACTGAAGAAAAAACGCAACGGCAACTCCGACAACATCCTATTTGTCAATGCAAGCTCATGCTTTACTCCCGAGAAGACTAAGAATATTCTCTCCGACGCAGATATCGACCGTATTGTGGACACCTATGTTGCCCGTGAGAATATTTCCAGGTTTGCTACCAAGGTTCCACTCTCTGTGGTAATGGATGACAATGATTATAATATGAACATTAACCGATATGTGGACACGTTTGACCCTGAACCTGTAGTAGACCTGGATGCTGTGCAGAGCAAGCTGGTTTTGGCAGATGAAAAGGGAACCAAGGCGCTGACCAAGGTTAATGCTATGCTGGCGGAACTGGGCTTGAAAGGGCTCAGGAGTGATGTTGTACAGAAGATTTTCTCTCAGGAAATACGGTTCCGGGCGGACGATGGAAGTGAGTTTCCGGCACCCTCTATCGTTCCTCTTTCTGAGGTGTTTGACAAAATTACCGAGAGGAACAGCCAAGAGGCTATCAAATTGGTGCTGACAAACTCAGCTGAACTTGGCATCGTCCCCCAGAGGGCGTTCTTTGATAAAGATATCGCCGTAGAAGGCAACACGCAGAATTATTATATCGTGCGCCCCGGATACTTCGTCTACAACCCGCGTAAGTCCAAAACAGCACCGCACGGCCCCTTTCAGGTATACATGGGAGAAGAACCGGGTATCATTTCTCCATTATATACGTGCCTCAAAAAGAAAACAGACGATGAATCTACTTACTTGGCGTATTACTTTAAGTCTTCCGCATGGTACAGATATATCTATGAAAATGCTTCACAAGGAGCCAGACACGACCGAGAAAGCATGACGGAGGATGTCCTCATGGGTATTCCTGTTACGCTTCCCTCTCTTCCTGAACAGCGTAAAATCGCTGCATTCCTTACAGCTATGGATGATGTGATTGCTGCCGCCAAGGAGCAGATGGAGGCGATGCAGGAGTTCAAGAAAGGCTTGTTGCAGCAGATGTTCGTATAACCTTATCGCAGTAAAAAGCCCTGACCACCGCGGTCAGGGCTTTTGCTGTGTTCAGTCATCGAAGGCATCAAAGTTGAATCGAGTGCTGCCCGTAGGCTTCTTATAGAAAACCATCTTGGTGCGGAGGTTTTGGAATGAGTAACCCCGTCCATCTCTTGCTACATTCCGAATAGCCCTGTTCAGGCTTTCGGTCTGGGCATTTGTGCGGTCATCACCAGTAAAATCAAAATAGGCAAATATTTGAGGTTCCCAGTTCCTTATCATGGTGATAAAACCGTTGTAGGCAGTTATTCCCAACTGCTCACACTCAACACACCATTCATCGAACATCTTCAACGCCTCGCTTTTGGTCTTGGCAAAAGCGTATATGTTGCGAAATGACTCTTTGAGTTGATATGGTATATCAAATTGAGGATAAGCGGCAAGAAGCACATCCAATGCTCGTTTTTGCGTAGGGGTAAGTTCCTCACTGGATTTAAGTAAAAGGAAGCGATTGTGTTTGAGGCTTACTCGTGTCTTGGTATCCTTGATGCTTTTGCAGAGGCCAGCACGGATGCTGTCGAGAGACCGGGACAGTTCTTTGATAACATGAAAATGGTCGATGATGACAGGGATGCCCGGGAAAACGCTTTGCACCGCATCGTAATAGGGTCTCCACATATCCATTGTCACATAACATAAGTTCTCTGGGTTTTCCAGACGCTTCAACACATCAATGACAGCATTCTTAGAACGTTCCTCCGACAACTCGATGATTCCGCCATTTTGCCTATCGACATTTACAAATACACCATAATAGGCATTGTTTAGATGTACTTCGTCGATGCCCAGGACACGAGGCGTTACGAAATGATATGCGGTCCACAGTTTCTCGCCCTGTTCCTCAAACAACCCTTGTACCGTAGAGACCGAGACATTATACCGCCTTGCGATTTGAGTAAAGGTCATGTCGCCAAATACGTCCCTTTGGATGCTCTCAACCATTCTCCGGGTCATTTGTCCACAGATAGATGCGTATTCCTCACGCACAGTCTCCCCACAATCCTTGCAGCGATATGACTTACCCTTGACGACGATACCCACACGATGTCCAAACTCATCTAAGTCTTTTACCTTTCGTTTGGCGTCCTTGTGAATATGCAGCTTGCCGCCACAGGCCGGACAGTCCGCTATTCTTTCCTTGGGTTCTACCGTGTACAAAATGTCCCCGGTTTCAGATTCCTTCCTACTGATTACGGTGAACTCAGGCAACCCGATATCTTTGAAAGAGTGACCATCAACTTCTGTCGCTCCCATAAATACACCTCCCGAGCCTTTGGTTGGTAAGGTTTATTATATCACAAAGCTGCCAGAATGACCACCCTTTTTTGAAAAGAAAACCACCTTTTTTCAAAAAGTTCTATATTGTATAGTAACGATACTTCAATACAAAATGCCAGTTATCGAGCAGAAAACCACCAATAAAAATAAAGTCGATTTTGATTTGAACCGACTTGACAAATCAAAAACCACCATTTTTTCTAAATACCCCTTTTTCCTGCTCCTGCCGCACTCTGGTATGGAGTGCGACGGGCAGCATGGCACACAGGTTTTTTCTTGTTTCCATTACAGTCTCCTTTCGATTTGGTACGCCAAGTATCGCAGGAAAAAGGAAAGAAAGCTATTCACCAGAGCCAACAAAGAATGCCGCACAAACGAAGCAAATTGGACTAATCCGTAAACAAATCCGGTTTGGCTGCGACGGCAAAGCCCTCGCGCCCGGTCACGACCACGCCATTCTGCCCGCCGGAGCAGTGGATGACGAGGAGATTCCCTACGCTGTCGTAGCCACAGACGATCCCGACGTGGCTGTCGTCCGCATAAAAGACGAGATCGCCGGGCAGGGCGTCTGACCATGCAATGTTGGTGCAATACCCATGCTGCGAGGCTGCGCCACCGCCGCGTCCGGGCAGGTATGCACCGCTCGTGGCGTTATAGAATGTCCAGTCTACGAAACCGGAGCAGTCCAATCCGAACGGCAGCACCTTGCCGGTCGAACCGCTGCCCGGTGCAGTGACCGTCGTCGGCGTTCCCCAGCGGCTGTCCCATCCGAGGACGAGACTTTTGCCGCCCCAGAAATACGTCACCTTTCCAAGAAGCTGATACGCAGTCAAAACGATGGTTTCACGCAGCGGGTCAAGATCATCCGGCAGCGTGCCTTGAATGTCGGATATATCAATGGGGTCGATGGGCGTACCGCCCGGTTGATAATTACCGATCAGGGAAAGGAAAATGTCGTCATAGTCCGGCTTCAGGAGTTCTTCGAGCATCTCCCGCTGCTGGTCGGTGAAACTGTACTCATCTGCCATCCGCATGGCGTCCTTGATCTGTGCGTAGATGTGCAGCGTTGTGATCTGCTCGCCGTCTACGGTTCTGGTCGTCAATTCGTATTCCAACTTGTTGGCATCGAAAAAAATTTCCCGCAGGAGCTGGAGTTTTTCTTCGTCCATTGTTATAACGTCCAGCCCATGTTCTTCGTCGGTCGAGACCTTGACCGCGTACACAGCCAGCACATTCCGCCAATTTTGCAGCATGGCCGCTTCCATCCCCTCCTGCATATCCAACTCGTCGTATGGGTTTTCTTCCATGATGCAGTAGATTTCGTCGGTAAACTCGCCGTTCAGCGTCGCAACGGCGTCCGGAATCTTGATCTCCGTGCCGGTGTCCTCACCGGCGAACAGGATTCCAAGCGGCGAGGCAAACAGCATTCCCACAAGCAGAATTACAACGACAACGGAAACCGCCGCCGCGCCGCCCGCGCCAATCGCCGCGGCCAGCTTTTCTGCCGCTGCCGCAATTGCACGCAGGACTTTCTTTCCAGCCTCTTTTGCTGCTTTCGCCGTTTTGATCGCCGTATCTCGAAGTACCTGCCCTTTGCGAATGACAGTTGCAGCCTGTTTGGGAGCAGCTGACGACGCTTTATTGGGCAAGGCTTTTGCAGCAGGTGTGGCGGATTTGATTTTCGCTTTTGGGGCCGTTTTGATCTTCTGCTTTTTTACGAAAGCCGGACGCGCCTGTTTCTGGACACGCGCAGGCTTTGTCGGAGCGACATTCCTGCTCGCTGGCATAGTGACTGTTTCATTCGCCAATGCAGGTTGACATAATTTCAGTTCGCCGTGAGCGGCTTTCATTCCAGTTTGCCGCACTGCCTGCTGTGGGTTTGCCTGCACGGGCGTTACCTGTGTCGGTTGCTGCGCTGCAATGTACTTTTGCTTGCTCTTGATGTCCGGAAGCGGTGGCTGTGGAACTTCCGGCTTCGTGGGTTCTATATCGGCGGGCATGGAAGCTGTCTGCGGCTGCCGCGTTCGGATCTGCGGCAGAGCTGGCTGCTCCTGCTCCGCACTATGGGAAACGTGGAGTTCCTGCTGTTCACGAACAGTTTCCCGTGTACGGATGACTGGCGAAAATGTTTCGTAATCTGCGGTTATGTTTTCAATACCGTTCGCTTCCTCTTTGAGAAAATTCTGCTTTTGCCGCCTACTTCGGATGTACTCTTTCGTCTTGATTTCAGGAAGCGCGAACTGTGTGGTATCCGTTTTGGGTGTGACAGGCTGTTCATGCAGAGACGAAACAGGCGTTTTTTCTCTTGGCAGAGTCCGTGCTGATGGCTGCACCGTCGGGGTCGTCGCAGGTGCAGACGGTTCCGTGCTGGCAGGAGATTGTCCAAGCGACCGTTGTTCTGCCGGTCTTGCTTTCCCAGCAGGCTTTTCTCTTACTGATGTTTCCAGTTCGCGCACGGATCGGTTTACCTGCGCGTGGTGAACAGCCTGCGGCTTTTCGTGTATCTCCGAAGCTGGATGCCGGGACTGTTGCACAGATGCATCAGCGGTCGGTGTATGCTCTCGCATTTTGGGCTGTGGGATATTTACGGGAGGAACAGGCTTCTCTTTAACTGGAGAAACCGCCTCTCGGACAGAACGCTCCGTTAGCGATGGTGTCGTTTCCGTAGAAACAGCCTTTACGTTTTCATGAATCTGCGGAGCTGTATGCTGGGGCTGCTGCACAGGCGCATCAGCGGTCGGTGTATGCTCTCGCATTTTAGGCTGGTTGCCGCTTGCCGGAGGAACCGGCTTCTCCCTGATTGGAGAAGCCGATTCGCGCACAGACTGATTTCCCTGTGGTTGGCTTTGCAGTGGATATTCCCTCGGTTTCGTAGTAGAATGCTGGGGCTGCGGACGTTCGTGTTGTGGAACAGATTCTGTCCTGGCTTCCCGCTGCGGTTCGGATTTTGTTTTCGGCAGCTTGTGGACAGCTTTTTCTGCCAGATGACGGGCTTCCTGCACGGCATGGTCGGCGGTATCCGTGATCTTGCCGCTCTCGTAGCGATCTTCCGGCTGACCGTCCTGCGCTGCCTCGCGCAGCTCCTGCCGAAGCTGCTGAAAGGAAGCATCTGTGCCGCGGCGGAACGCTGCCTGCGGCGCGGATTTGAGCGTTTCGCCAACTCGCTCTTTCAGCGGTGATTTTTCTTTGACCTCCCGCATTACGACGCCTGCTCCACCTGTTCAGATAGTTTCGTCGTCATAAGCTGGTACAGCTTGCCATTTTTCGGAAAATGATCCACGAAAGGCACGATGGTGCTGCCGCATTTGAGAAGCCCGTGTCCAAAGTCTACACCTGAAATATACGAGAGCTGATTGTCCGAAATATTGAGTAGCCGCGCCAGCTCGATCCGATCCGTAATCGCCTGATTGAGCATGAGCAGGAATTCACTGTTCGCCAGCATTGTGCGGGCAGTATGGGATTGCAGCAGATCGTCGACGTTCTGCGTCAGCCCCGTGCCGCAGGCACCGTATTTGCGCATTCGTTTCCAGAGTGTGAACAGGAAGTTTGCGCTGTATTCGTGCTGGAACAGCAGGTAAATTTCGTCAATAGAAAGCCAGGTGTTTTGCCGAGTTTTCGGTTTCGGATGATGCGGTTGAACACGCTGTCCAGCACGACCAGCATGCCGACCGGCAGGAGCTGTTTGCCAAGGTCACGGATGTCGTAGCAGAGAATGCGGGAATTGGTATCCACGTTTGTGTACTTGGCAAACGTATTCAAGCTGCCCTCTGTGAACAGCTCCAACGCCAATGCAACGTCCCGCGCTTCGGGTTCCGGCTGCTCCAGGAGTGCGGCGTGGAAGTCCTGTAATGTCGGCACAACGCCGAGATAGCCGTTTCGGATAAACTCGCGGTAGACCTGTGCGGTACAGCGGTCAATGATGGATTTCTCCTTGGCAGACAGCTTCCCAGCCCCTACGAGCTGTTCACAGAGGGACAATAAGAATTCGGATTTCAGCACAACTGGATTGTCACCGTCGTTGTAGCCAAACTCCATATCAAGAGCATTGATATGATTGGGCGAGGTCGCGGAGATTTCAATGACCTCGCCGCCCAAGCCTTCGACCAGCGGGCGATACTCGGCTTCGGGGTCAATGATGATAATGTCATCGTTTGTGGACAGTGCGATCTCCGTGATCTCTCGCTTGGCTGCAAAGGATTTGCCGGAGCCGGAGACGCCGAGAATAAAGCCGTTGCCGTTGAGCAGCTCTTTTCGGTCTGCCAGAATGAGATTTTTGGAGATCGCGTTCTGACCGTAGTAGATGCCGTGCCGGTGGCGGATCTCCTGTGCCTTGAACGGCATAAGAACCGCAAGCGCTTCCGTGGTCAGCGTCCGCAGCGCATCAATGCGCCGCAAACCGAGCGGCAGCGCGGTTACAAGGCCGTCCTGCTGCTGGAAGCTCAGTTTGGCGAGCTGACACAGATGCTTGCGCGCGATGGACTGGAGCGTTTCCGTGTCGCTGTCCAGTTCTTCCTTGCTGCCCGCCAGATGCACGAGCGTGACCACGGCGAACAGCATCCGCTGGTCGCGGGTGGTGAGATCGTCCAGCATCTCGCGGGTTTCCTTGCGCTGCTGTTCCAGATCGTAGGGAACGACAGCGGAAAAGTTCTGATTGCTGTTCTGTCGCCGCTGCCAGTTGGTGACGTTCGTTTCCACGCCGAGGAGCTTATTTTCTACCTCGCGCACCGCTTCGTCCGTCGGCACGGGGATCATGTCGATGGAGAGCATCATGCGCCGGTTGAGGTCGGTCAGCTCCAGAATCATGCTGTCTTTGATGTAGCTGGCGTAGTCTTTAAGGAACAGCACACGGCCATATTGACTTCCCATCTTGAAATAATCCCGATGGAATTCCAAGCTGTCCGGGCAGATCGTATCCTTGAGATTGTGTCCGCGCTTCATGGCAGATTGCAAATCAAAGGGCAGCGCAGCTTCCTCCGGTCGGAAGAATCCGCGCAGCACATCCAGTCGCTCGGCAGCATCTAACTCGTTGGAGGACGAGTTGAGACGCGAGAGCTTGGAGGAAACCTCACCCGTCACGCGAGAAAAGAATGTGCGCGCTTCGTCTACATTCTTTTTGTGAACGGAAACCGTGAGAAACCGCTCCTGTTCCACGCTGGCGGAGCTGCCGGAGATCTTGCCTTCCAGCATCCCGTTGAACTCGTTCACGAATCCGTCGAGGCTGTCGCCGCGCTGTGGGAGCAGGACGGTATCTTCAAACGCCTGCCGGTTGACCTGCTTGTTGCAGATCGTGAGTTTCGTGGTCGAGCCGCTGTCCAAAGCGTTCAGCAGTTCGCTGTAGCCGAGGAACATCGCGGTTTTGTCCTCTTTCGAGGCAATGGCATAGTTGATGTCCGAAAAGCGCAGCGTTCTGGAATATTTCGTGCCGAACTGAAAAATCCCATCCGCGAAGATTCGCTGGATGGGAATGACATCCTGTACGCTGCGCGGGATTTTGTAGGCTGTGCGATCCTGCTTGATGGTGTTGTTGAGCGTTTTAATCAAGCGTCAGCACCTCCCGCATGGAATTGGAATCCAGCAGCAATTCTGCATACAGATTCTGCGGATGATACGACAGCGTTCGCGGGCAGAGGATCTCCGAGCGGATGACCGCCAGCAGGAAGCGTTCCGCGGGCATGCCGTTGTAGGTAAAAAAGCCGCACATGGCAAACGGAAACGCCGCCAGCATGCACACCCAGCCGACCTCCGCCGCACCGATGAGCGGCTTTAATCCGAAGTACGCGCCAACTGCCACACCGATGGCAAGCAGCGCGAACACCATCTGCCGCAAGGATAAGCCGAACAGGATGCTCTCCTGATACCGCTGTATTTCTTTGTTGATTTTCACTTCGATGATGAATCCCTCCAATTTTTCTGTTTTTCTTGGATTGACCCTTGAACTTTTTCTTGTTCCAAGCTAACATGGCACAAACTTTTAAGGAGGCTGTGCCATGTTGATGATCGTATTTGGGGCAGGCTGTTTGCTCCTGTCTGTACTGTTTCACGCCGCATCGCTGCTGCACCTCGGTCTGCCGCTTTTGTATGCGCTGCTCGTGCCGACGCTGTTCTCCGGGTGGTATTACAGTCACTACGCGCTGGCGAATGGGATCTGGTATGCACTCATTGTCCTGGGGCTAATTTCTTGGGTTGTGTCGCTGGTGCGGAAAGTTCGGCGCATGATTTAACCAAGTCCCATCAGTTCTCGAATAATTCGGTCAGACATTTTGATGGAGCCAACGAGCACCAGCATATTGAATACCAGCTCACCGATGTAGTTCCAGACGACCGTTGCCGGGGCAAGTCCTTCCGCTACGACAGGCGGGCTGGATGCAAATTGCGAGAAAATAATACAGGCCAGTAAAATGACACAGCCCTCCAAGCAGATGGCGGCATAGCTCTTAATGAACGCCATGCCAATGCTGCTGGAGGGCTGTCCTGCAAAGCTCGACAGTGGGATCGGCGCAATCGCCGTCGCCATATAGAGCTTAAAAAAGCGGCCGTAGACGGTCAAGATCATGACGAGCGACAGCACCCAGATGAACAGCGAACCGAGCAGCGTCACAGCCCAGAGCGGAATACTCTCCAGCAGACCGACATCTTCAATCGTCGTTGCAATCTCGGCGGGCAGTGTGGATGCTTCCATTGCCGAAAGACCGGACGCGCCCATGATCGTCTGGATCGCACCCTGCGCAATCGAGAACAGAGCCGTCATCAGCTCCATGCCATAGGTAACTGCCGCCTGCGCCAGCACAAAACGGATGAAGCATTTGAACGCCACTTCCGGGCGTTTTAACTCCGTAAAGCTGCCGCAGATTTTCATGACGCCGATCACAAAAAACAGCACCAGAAGCGCATACGCAATTGCCTTCAGCGCGTCATTGATCCCGACAATCACATTCCAGATCCCGCCGCCCTTGAAGTTCTCCGGACTGGTGGTCAACAGCGTCCAAATTTCCGACAGCTTGCTGTTCCACGTTTCCAGCGAGGAATTGAGATTATCTATGATCCAGTTTCCACTTGAGATGGTATCACCTCCAGTTGTGTCGGGGAGAGCATTCTCGCTCTCCCCACGGTGTTATCAGCCGGTGATCAGCGTCAGGATCTCCTTGGTGAATGTAATGACGATGCCGCCCGCAACGGTCAGGATGCCGTTCGCGCGCTGCGACGGATCGTGCGACTTGAGAGACAAACCGACCTGCAAAATGCCGAAGCCGAGCAGGATCAAGCCGACCGCGCGAATCAGGGAAAAGATAAAATCACTCAGATTGTTGACGACCGCCAGCGGATCACCGTCCGCCGCGAACGCCGGAACAACAAAAACCGCCAGCATGAAAAACACGCTGGCGAAGATGGAATAGAGCCGTTTGGCTTTGGATTCAAAAGGTTTCTTCAATGAAATTCCCCCTTCAATGGATTCGAATTTTCTGTGCCGCCCACACGAAGCAGCGGACGGCCGGTGTAAATGGGCGGGTTGGTTCCATGATGGATGTAAGGCGCTGCGCCGCCGAGGGAACTGTGTGAGATCGCTGGATGGTGCATGAGATCGTACTTTTCATCCATGACCGGGCTTGCACCGCGGATGAACAGCAGCGCATAGCGGTTGTCCAGCTTCCGCACCTCGTCAGGGGTCAGCAGTTCGCGCCCGGACATCTGGAAATTGGTTGAGTAAGAACCGGATTTGCCCTTCGTCTGCCCGTGCGTTTTGGTATCAATCGTGGCTTTGCCGAGCATCTCAGAAACGTATTTGTGTGTTGACGATTCGTTGCCGCCGAGATACAAAATGGTATCACAGTTTCCTGGAATTGTCTCCCAGCTATCCTTATACAATTCTTTGATCTGTGCCATATTCTGAATGATAACGCTTGCCGAGATGGAACGCGAGCGCATGGTTGCAAGCTCGCGGGTGAAGCCTGGCAGCGGCATGGCTGCAAACTCATCCAGCACAAAGCGAACGTGACGCGGCAGCGGGCCGTGGTGGATCTGGTCTGCGCTGTAATACAGGGCTTGAAACGCCTGTGCGTAAAGTAGACTCACAAGGAAATTAAACGTGTTGTCGTTGTCGGGAATGACAGCGTAAAGCGCAACTTTCTTTTCACCCAGCGTGTAAAGGTCCATGTCGTCATGCTCGGTCAGGGCTTGAATCTGCGGCAGGTTGAACGGCGCGAGACGGACAGCCGTACTCACCAAAATCGATTTTGCAGTCTTGCCCGCGGCTAATTTGAAAACCTTATATTGCCGGACAGCGACGCTGTCCGGTTTTCTGCGCTCTATGGATTCAAAAAGCAGATCGAGTGGGGACACATGCCCTTCATCTTCCTCGCGCACCTCGGCGTATTCCAGCACGCGCATGACCATAGAGAAGTTCTGCTCGTATTCTGGGGCTTCCTGAAACAGCATGAGGATGATGGCTTGCAGGAGCGCGGTTTCGGCCTTGGTCCAGAACGGGTCGGACTCGTGGCTGCCCTTCGGCGTGGTGGACTGGATCAGGTTGTTGACCAGCTTCAGTACATCCTTTTCGTCGCGCAGGTAGCGGAACGGGTTATATCCGTCCGACTGTTCCAAATTCACAAGGTTCAGAACGCGCACGTCGTAGCCTTGCTCTTTAAGGTAACCGCCCGTGGCAAGCAGCACTTCAGATTTTGGATCCGTTATGACATAGTTGGTGTTTGCGGTCAGGATATTCGGCAGCACAAAGCTGCGTGTTTTGGCTGCGCCGCTGCCGCCGATGACCAGCACGTTGGGGGAGCGGCGGTGCTTGTGCGTATCCAAACCGAGCCGGACGTGCTGCGTCAGTGGAATGCTGTCCTTCTGCGCGAACTGCGCGTTGACGGATGCAGGTGTCGCCCACGCCGCGGAGCCGTGTTCCTCGCCGTCGCGGGTTCTGCCCTGATTCGTCCGGCAAAGCAAAACCGCCATGCCATAAGCGGCAAGGCAGATGAGGATGGTGAGCAGGCTTTTGTCCGTCCACACAATATTCGTCGGCTGCTCCAGTGCGCTGGTCAGATTCCGCAGCAGCTCCGGCAGTCCGCCGCCAAGAGACTGCGCCAACAGGAGAGCAAGCCAGATGACGGGAATTGTGCCAAAAAGATAAAATAGCGTATCATTTGATTTTCGGATGGGCATCACCTCAGAAAAAACACCCTGCAAAGCGCAAAGCCTTGCAGGGCAGTTGAAAATTATCGTTCAGGTTCGGTATTACGTTTGCGGTGGGTCTGTGCCGGAATGCCTTTCTCCATAAAACGCTCCAGCAGAGCTTTCTTCTTTTCGTAGCCGGTGAGAATGGAATCCACGAACGCGATGCTGTCGTCCTTGGCGTACAGATCCGCGATTTCTTCCCGGCTTGGCAGCAGCTCCATACGGACACGGCTGCGGTCGGTGACGAGCTTGAGCAGCTCTGCTTCGGTCTTACGGAAGCTGTTGACCGTGATCTCTGTGCAGTCACTGCGCTCCGGCAGGCGCGGCGCATCCCAAAACATCGAATTGCCGGAATCGAAGATCGGAGCCATCCGCACAAATTGCAGCGTCCGGCTGTCGCGGAGGATACCAAAGTTATTGAGATGCCGGTCTGTGTTTGTCAGCACGAAATCCGTGAGAATCTGATATTCCAGAAAACTTCTTACTTCCAGCTCAGACAGACCATGTGCCGTGCAAACATGAATGAAATGCTCATAGGTCGAGACAGCGTTATCTTTCTTCTCGGAATCCACAACGTCAATCGCTGGAATAAACTCCAGCGTCTCCGATGCAAAATCCTCGCAGATACAGCCGTACTGCTCGCTTGCGCTGCCGGTGAATTTGACCGGGCGATACCGCACATGGTTGGAAAAGCCCTGCTTTTCATGCAGCATGGATGCCAGCACTTCATTGAGACTTTGCTGGGAATTTGCGCCGCGGTTGCCTTTGAGCAGGCAGCGCGTATCGTCGACGATCAACCACTTTTTGATCAGGTCACCTTGCAGCGATGCGCTGGGCGAATACGCTGGTGTCTGGGTGCTTGTCGAAGCTGCACCGTGAGGATGTTGGATCTGCATGGATTCCAGTGGATCGCGGAAGCTGTTGGAGAACAGGCTAACGTCTTTCCACGTCAGTTCGCTGCCGCTCGGCTTGATCCAGTAGTGGTCAGAGAGACTGAGACCGAGGTTCCGCACGAGCAGACTCTGCGTGGATGGGATGCCCTCCTGCTGCAAAAGCGCGGCAATGTTGCCCTGATTGATAGGGACGGCACGGCGCAGCCACCATTTGCGCAGACTGTCCGCGCCCTGACTGCCGCCGAGCGGCAGCAACTCTGGGTTTGCACCGGGCGTGACCTTGAGGATAGCGCCAGACAGGTCGTCGAGCTGCAAAGACGCAACAACGTCGTCTTTGTGCATCAGCTCATAGCTTTGTTCTGCCATACGTGCCACCTCCCAGCTTTTGTTGGTTTGAGTATATCACAGCTTGGCGTGTAAATCCATCCAAACGGCGCTTATTTTGTGATCTCACTGTGTGTTTTTTCTCTGGTCGGGACGCGCGGTTCTACGCCAGACAGCTTTTCGCGGAAGGACTGAAGCTGCTCGCCAATGGACGGGCGGTCATTCTTCGAGTTCTTCCTGCTCGTAGGCAAGCTGCTGCCGGTATCGTCCGAGGAGCGTTCCGACCGAGACTCTTTTTTTGATGAGCGTTCCTCCTGCGGCTTTTCCAGCGAACCAAAGAGACGCTCGAAAATGACATTTGCCAGTTCCAGATCGGTTGTTGGAATGACGAGATCAATGGGCGCATCCGGCTGCTCCTTGTCCTGGATACCCGCAAACAGCACCTTGTCCTTTGCCTGACGGCTGAACTCGCGGTATTGCTCCGGTGTCAGGGAAAACGTGCGGATGTCGCGCGTCTGTTGGAGAATTTTCTTGAGACTGGTCTTGCCGTAGACCTTTTTATGATTGCGCGCCAACGCCAGCAGCATCGCCGCGGCATTCTTTGCCGCCGAACCTGCCAGCTTGACCGCTACCTCGCCGCCTGAGAGCATCATGTGGACGACCTGCTCGGCGGCTTCGCTGTTTCCTACGTTGATGGGGAATCACCTCCTGTTTGTGAGTAAATGCGCTGTTTCTTTTTCATGTAGGGATTTTTCTTGGGCAGCAATGTCCTGCTGCATCTTTGCTGTGGAATCCGCAATCTCACGGCACAGCTTGATCTTTTGCCGCTCGGCGCGGATCTGCTTGTTGAGCTGCGCAAGCTGCTCGTAGATATCCGCTTTTTCCTCCGTGAGAGCCTGCCGTGAAACGCCGCAGGTATCCAAGATGGCTTTCGCTTCCGCGTACTGCGCGTACTCAGATTCCATGCCGGATAGCCCTTCTTCGTAGAGGGCTTTGCTCACGGCGAGTGATTCTTCCGCTGCCAGCGCGTCAAAGAGCTTCTTGCGCTTTTTCTTACGGACGTTCAAAATTGTGCGCTGCTTGGCAAGCTGCGTGACCGCATTCTCTGCCCGCTGCATGCAGGTGGTAAGGTCATCCGCCGTGGAGATGCCATTCTCTTGCAGGAACTTCAGCCGCGCCTTATAGGTTTCGGCTTTCATGATCTCCCGTCGGAGATGCGGCGTCATGCGCGGCGGGTATTGCCGCTTTTCAATGCGGCCAAGCAGATAGCAGTAATGATAGTACAACGCAAGGAATCCCTTGTACTTTGGATGTGGGCGGTATGGCTGGGGCGTTGGGCGAGGGATGAACGCCGGTCTGGTACCAGCTTCGATCTCTGCCAGATTGCCCGCAATGGCGCGTTCGATATTTTCTTCCGAAAACGCTGCATTCTTGCGCTCTGGATACATATAGCGTTCCTGCCCGCGCAATCGAAAGCCCAGCCGGTTGCCGTGGTGGATCTCGTAGCCCTTATGCTCCATGAGCAGGAAAAAGTGACCGAGATCGTTGGCATCTGTAATTGCGTCACGCAGGTCCGCTTCCAGCATGGAACGGAACGTCGGTTGCCCTTTGGACTGGCGGAGCCATTCAATGTAGCTGACCGTTTTTGTACGCTCTCCTTGAAGAATTACGGATAGACCATTTTCTGCGCAGAGCCGGTCTGAGATCCTGCGGATTTGTTGGTAATAGTTTTGAAGCGTGCTGTGGTATTTGATGCCGGTATCCGCATTGACGGAATTAAAAACGATATGCGAATGGATGTGCCCTTTATCGACGTGCGTTCCGATTACGGCTTCATATCCTTGCAGGTGCTCTGCTGCAAACCGTTTTGCAATTTCATGCGCCAGTTCCGGTGATATCTCATCCGGCTTAAATGACTGGACAATATGATAGCATTGGCGTCCATCCGTTTTATGAAACCGCCGTTTTGTATTCATCATCTGCTGATATGCAAATCCGGGATCGCAGTTAAAATGATCGACAAGGACGCACTGATCGGTCTTATCCGGATTCGTAATATATTGAATGGCCTGCGCAAGTCCACTATTGCGGTACAGAATTTTCGTAATTGCCATTTCTATTTTGAAAACTCATACATGAGTTCATAAACACGATCCAGCATCCGCAGTGCGCGTGTGACCTCGTCACGGCTGGCGAACCCAGCGTTTGCTTTCCGCGAAAGCTGGTTGATGTTGTTGCCGATCTGGTGGATTTCCGTGCGCAGCCTGCGAAGCTCCTCCGAGGGTGCAGCCTGGATGCTTTCTCCGAGGATCAGCTTGCGCAGGTAAGCAGACAGCGGCAGGCCGCTGGCTTGCAGCCCCTTTTCCAGCGCGGCGCGTTCGTCCTCATCCAGCCGGATATGCAGATTGTACTGATTCTTCCGCACGGCGCTCCTTTCTCCGCCCGCAGGCGGCATGTTGGGGTCAGGGTTCTCCCTGCAAGCTGCCTTTTGGTACCAAAAGGCGATGCTTGCGCTCTTGCCGCGAGGCGGCGAGAGCCTGACGCCCCGCCAAAAGGCGGGGCAAGAGAGGAGAGAAATTTCAATTTTCTTTTCCTTATAGATGCCTTCTCGCTGCTTTGGCCATTCAAATCGGTTTTTGAATGACGTAGTCGCTACAATAGTCGCTATGGAATCCCGAAGGACTGGTTCCTGCCTTTTGTAGTCGCCACAATAGTCGCTACGCAGCGTTCAATTCCGTCTCCAGCCGCTTTCTGGCAAGATCCGCGTACACATCCGTGACCTCGATGCCGGTTGCATCGTAACCCTCTTTGACTGCAGCCAGAACTGTCGTGCCGGGGCCTGCAAAGGGGTCCAAGATATGACCGCCCGGTTCCGTGATCTTGACAAGGTCCTGCATGAGCTGCAACGGCTTTTCGGTCAGGTGGATGCGGTTCTGCGGATTGCCGTATTTGAATACACCCGGCAAACACGGCACAGGGCGGCTGACCGGCATGTCGCCGTTCGAACCCCAGACAATGTATTCTGCCTGCTGGCGGAAACGTCCTTTCTGCGGACGGGAGTTTCCCTTGTCCCACACGGCAATCCCGCGCCAGATCCAGCCC
>OGYC01001109.1_pt1 | contig 24174 bp, 18 predicted proteins | sample 1576461 | NCBI WGS metagenome assembly OGYC01 (sample SAMEA3541569, study PRJEB24748) | human gut metagenome | biome: human gut; feature: human-associated habitat; material: faeces | place: China | collected 2012 | reverse complement strand
TTCTTATAGGGATAGAGAATTTGCTCTATTTTTATAAAAATAGACTTTTTCTACAAGCTGAAGCGGCGGATTGTTTGAATCCGCCGCTTATTATTATATAGACTTACCTGTTTTTGTTACGGGACGCTTAACATATCTGTGTCTGATAACACGATAGCGTTTCTTGAGCTTACGTTTTTTGTTCTTCTTCTTGTAAACCTCCATTGCCTCTTTATAAACATCGAGTAAATCGTTAGCAAGGCGTATAGCGCCGGATGTCTTTATTGACTCCCTTGTACGCCTGCCAAACTCGGCAAGCTCGTCCTTAGGCATATCACGGAGTTTTTTCAGAAGCTCGTACATACTGTCGGCATCGGTAAAGTTATAGCCGTTGATACCGTCCTTTACCTGTCCGACATTGAGATCGTCCTTAAGGCTGAGAACAGGAAGGTGCATAGCCATACCCTCGAGCATGGATATTGAGCAGGTATCGGAGAGTGACGCTGTGATATATGCGTCACAGCAGGCATAATATACGGGTAAATCGGGGTGTTCTACCCTGCCTGCAAATTTCACCATATCGGATATACCGAGTTCATCGGCTTCCTTGCAATGCTGTTCGTGCAAAGGTCCGTCACCGAGTATGAACAGCTTTATCTTATCTTCGGGTCTGACATTTTTAGCCCAGTATTCAAGAAGAAGCGTTATGTTCTTTTCCTTGCCGAGTCTGCCGCAGAAGCAGAACACCATATCGTCATCGGCAAATCCGAACTTTCTTCTCATCCTGACAGCATCGTTTCTATCAACGTTTTCGGGCTTGAATACGTCAAGTTCCACTGAATTCGGTATAACGTGGACGGGCTTCTTTACGCCGCAGGCTTTGAAATATTCCGAAACCTTGGGCGATGGTCCTGTAATAGCCGAAGCTGTTGATGCGAGCATCTTTGCGTAAAGGTGGCTGGCGGAAGTTACAATCTTGCCGAAGCCTTTTGTTTTTGCTACATAATATACATAATCGTCATACATTGTATGGAGCGTATATACAAGCGGTACTTTGAGAGTTCTTGCGATAAGTACACCGGAAATGCCTACTCCGAATTCGTTATGGATATGAATTATGTCGGGAGCAAAGCTCTTGATTTTATCAAGACGTTCCTTGCTTATAGGCGGTGCTATATCATAATTGTAGATTTTCTTGAGTTTTACGGCGGGACAGTACATTACATCGTCCGCAATAACGTGATTGTTTACTCTTGAATCGGCGGTAACCACCAGTACCGTATGTCCGAGCGCTTCAAGACCTTCCTTTAAAGTTTTAACGTGGGTGACTACACCGTTGATGCTCGGCAGGTATGTTTCTGTAAACAGAGCTATCCTCATTTGTATTCCCCTTTCATGATAACTATAGAATTTTTGGAAATTGTATCCTGTTTTTTAGGTATATTTCAATTAATATTTTACACTATTTCGGAATAAAATACAAGATGAAAAAGCAGAAAATAATTTAATAAAATTTTCAAAAAGCACTTGACAAGCATGAAAAATAAGTGTATAATATATCAAGGTTAATCACCGCACAACAGAATATGCCGCTGTGGTGGAATCGGCAGACACAAGGGACTTAAAATCCCTCGGTAGCAATACCGTATCGGTTCAAGTCCGATCAGCGGCACCATTTAAATTTTATATTATTAATTCGCCATGCAGAAATACCCAAGTGGTGAAGGGGCTCCCCTGCTAAGGGAGTAGGTCGGGAAACCGGCGCGAGGGTTCAAATCCCTCTTTCTGCGCCAACAATATTTACACTTTTAGGGATACTGTACACCAGTGTCCCTAAAGGTATAAATATAACAATCACAGCGGAATAGCGGTAACTACTCCGCTATGATATATTATACATTTTGTGTTCCGACTCACTGTTTCGATTAACGCTCTCGCATCTCTCCGTAGCTTAACACCTACCCGGTCCGATGTATCTCAACCGTATTTGTGGTACGGTATGTATACTCGCTCCGCAGAATGCGGCGTTTCTGAACTGTGACTTGTTAGTCGGTGGTTTGCAGTAAACCGGCGTTTACTGTTCCTCTCCCGTGTTGCTTACACGATGTTCTCAGAACTAATGCGTAGTTATCTCGGCTGTAGGTCATCTCTGACAATGGTCGGCATTCAATTTGTACTGTCGCTCAGGACAGGTGGCGAAATGTGCCGCGAATTTACGCTTCACATTTCATATATAAGCTGCATAAATGCAGCTTCTTATTAAGACTTAAGGTGCGACACCATGACGCATCTGTCACTCTTCGTTCGTTTCTTGCTCGTCTTTTTCTTTGCAGGTTGATATTTCTCTTTTCTGCAGATATAAGGATTCAAGTTGCGATAACCGCATTTCAGATTTGCTTTTAATCCTCGTAGTGCCGTTTTCATCAATCGTGTATCTCGATGCGTTGCACATATCCGAACGCCACCCGTGCCAATAGTCAAGGTCAGGGTCAATCAGTTCTTTCCAATCGTCGATTTCCTCGTTACGATCTATATCAAGGATGATACAAAGTGCGGTTTTGCTGTTGTCATCGCCGCATTCGCTGTCAAATATGTAGTATCTGAACGTGCTACATGAAAGCGAATCGACTTTTTTGCACATTGCGCTATTTGTCTTATCGAATGGTGAAATGCTTATTGTTCCCGATGTTACCATTGCAATATTCCCGGTAACATCATCTTGGTCAACGTAATAAACATCAATCCGTACGCTGTAATCACTGTCTGTCATATCAATTCCGAACTGCGATTTGAGATTCCTGTTCAGAATGTTGGTGTAGTTGAAATATATCATTGTTGTTTTTCCTTTCATAAGGTGGGACATCGTGTCTTACCTAAAAATCATACAGGTGGTGTGTTTTATGAAGAAGTTAGCCATTACTTTGCATCGGACATATTTAGAAAGAATCTTAGAGGAAAGAAATTTCACTGAGCCGGGAGAAAGAAAACAGATACTTTCATCGATATGGAACATATCCGAAACCGGTTGTGCGTCAATCCTTAACGGTCGCAGAGACATGAACGGTCCCTGCCCGAATGATAAATCGAAACTGTCCGAGTTTTGCAAACACTTCTCCCTACCTTTGGATGAAGTCGCAGAATTAGAAAACAAGCATTTAGAAGCGAAAGAACGTTTACGCCAAAAAAAGTTGCGTGAACTTAATGAAAATAATAAATAAAAAAACAAGAGCCATCAGACGAATACCCATAAATCTTCTGAAAGCTCTTGCATAATGTATTTAATCTGTGCTATAATATGTATATAGGACACAGATGTAGCCACTTCGCTATATCAGTAGATGGTTGAGACATCGTCTGAGGAAAAGAGTAAAGACACGCCAATGTCCTACTCCTGCGGAGTGTTTTTTTATATCACTCCTTAAAGATTATTATACCGTGTTTTGACAATTTTGTCAACGGTGTTTGCACAAAAAAATATAGTAAAAACGCTGAATTTTTAGTAGCTATATTGTGCAAAACATATACAACCGCTCTCGCTGATTTTTCTTTTTTCTGAGAGCTATATTCCGAGGAGAAACAAAAAACGCCCTCTGCCAAAGCTGTTAATGCTCTGACAGAGGGCGTTTTTATATTATATCGAATACTATGAAAATTGTGTCTAATTCAGTCTTTTCATTGTATATTGTTAACTTACAACAATATCTATCGGATATTAACTTTTTTTCAATTCCAAAAACTATTTCTATTTCTTCTTCTTTCATAAAAAAATAAGATGAAAATAAACAATCAGATTGCTGAATTATTTCATGATTGCTATTATGTAATTCAGTCGCAAAGTGAATATCATTGTAATCTATGTCAGCATCTGAATCTAAATAATTATTTATAAATATTCTTTCACAGTATCCCTTCATAGCAACATCGGAACTTATGTAGCCATAAGGATAATAAGTAGAACTAATTGGATCAAGGTATGTCACTTTATTTTTATACAATGTATAAATTTCATTAATAATAATATTTTTTTCATCATCAGCGCTAAGTGAGTATGAAGAATTATTAACGACGTTAGTAGATGTATTATCAATTACTGACGATTGATTTGCGTTCTCGTCAATATTATAGCTTGTTGAATTAGTTCCTTGAAAGATATTAATATTAATCGGAACAACAAATGTAACAATTGTACCAACTGCGAATATCGCCAAAACGCTGATTATAACCTTAGATATTGTTTTAAATACAACCAATTTACGATCATTATTTCTATTCTTATTCATGTACTTCCCTCCCTTAGATTGTTGCTTATTTTGATCTTTCATAATTTTACCATTATTTAACCATATTGTCAATATCAATATATAAAAAACAAGTGCGACACCGTGTCGCACCTGCACCAACTACTTCTTTTTGACAAAATCGACAATACTCATTACCAACTTGTCAATGTTATGCTCTTGATAAAAATCATAGTATTTATAGTTTTTGAGGTTTGGAAAAATGCTGTTCATATCAACATCGTCTAACTTAACAATAAACAATTTGATTTCATTGTTAAGCACCTTTACAAACAGATTCTGAATTTCAGCTTTAGAGTAAACGGAGCTGACTGTGCTTTTGCTTGCAAAAATAATAGCATAATCGGATTTTGTTATTCCGTCCATAAACTCATTTACTATGTGTTTGCCGACAGCGATACAATTTTCATCAAACCACACGTTTAGCCCGCACATAACAATTCGGTCTTTTACGTCTTTTACGATAATTTTGTCGTTGTGAGAATAGGAAATAAAAACGGTTGGCTTATCGGCTTCGGAAACATAGTAGCCGGAGCGAGCTAATTCGTCTTTATCTTTGTAAGCATAAACGGCGGTCATTTGAAGTAATATCTGATCTTTACTGCAATTGCTTGTGAAATTGATGGTGTTGTACGCTCTCGAATACAATTGGCTGTACAAACTATCAAGAGTTTGCGTCATATCAATTTCTAATTGATACTTTTCAATTGCTGCTTTAATCTTCTCGTAATTTTGATAATCATCTTCGATAACTAAATACGAAGCAAATGAGTAAATCATATTGTTTACAAAAAGCATACAACAGCCGTCTTGGCTGACAACGTTATTTAACTCGTAAATAGCGTCTGCATATTGATTGTGATATTCATAAGGAATTTTGATAACAACAGATAGCTTGTTCAAATTATCATCTCTCTTTACAAAAAAATTCTTTGTGAGATCATCACGTATGACGGGAAGTTTAACCGTATATTGAAAAAGCCATCTGTGCCATTCAAACGCATCCCAACATTTTGAATTGAACGCTTCTTCGTCAATCTCACGGTAAGGAACGACAACAATCGAAGTTCCGGATTTTGAAAACTTTCTGTACAAGTCGTAAACGATCTCTTTTGTTAACATATTTTCTCCATTCTAACATAATTTTCATATCATTGCAAGTGCAAACTAAGAATGCAGGTGCGACCGTAGCGTTAGGTGCGTCACGGTGTCGTACCTAACCCTCAAATCCTATCTTATGCTCGGCAATATTCTTCGGCTTACCGTTTAGCCGCAGAAAAGAAAAGCCGAAAACATCAAATATCAAGGCGGAGCCTTATTTTTTCTCCTTATCCGGTTTCTTAACGACTTTTTTGAAGAAAAACAGGATAAATCTCCCTAAGTATCCTACATATACTGCTATATAGTAAATTTAATTTACTTACTTTCCTTTTTCTGTGGCTAACTTGCTGGGTAATATATAGATGCTCATATTTCGGACTACCCCTCGTTTGCAAAAAATCGCTCAGTAGGACTTGACAAAATAAAGGCTCTGTGTTATTATCAAACTGTAAGTTATAATTTACAATGTTTGCTTGAGAGGTGCAGTCTTTGCGGGGCTGCACTTCTTTTTTTATGCGTTTCATTCTTTTCAGCTTTATGCAGTAAACATTGTCGGCATAAACTTTAGGACAGCCGTATCTCATTTTCCGTATCTTGCTTATAAGTCCTCTGTATTCTAACTGATGTATTAGAGCAATTACGGTGCTACGGGACATACCTGTGCCTTTGGATATATCGGTATAGCTGTTCCAGCAGTAGCCGAGCTTTGAGTTGATTGATTTTGCAATGAAAGCATATACCTTCAGCTGTGCCGGCGATAAGCCGTATTCAAAAATGCTCCGCTGTATCAATGTGTATCCTTTTGAAAAATCGCATACTGCGTTCTCGTTAAGATAATAGATATTTGTGCCATACCAGTAGTTCACACGCCTGGTACGGATTTTTGTAAATATATATCCTTTTGCAAGCAGGCTGTTTATTGCTTTTGTTACAGTATTGCGACTGCCTATATTGCACTTCTCTGCTATGGTCTGCTGTCTGACACGCTTTTTTGCCGTTGGAATTGACAGCAGATAAGCAAGGATAGAAAATTCTTCGGAGGATAAGCCGAACGCAGTATTCGGCAGTACGAAATAGCTCTTGCTGTTCTGCATTGGGTTATCCTCCTTTATTAAATTATCAAAAAAGAGTGGCATTAACTGCCACTCTCTGCTTTACAACTCTATTTCATCATCATCTTTAGTTCTGAAATTGTTCTTCGATATAATTTCATCTTTTACATTCGTGTTTGTGAATTTGTTTTGATGATTTATACGATTTGCCTCTAATTTACTTGATAACAATTTATTTTGCTGAGTTAAGGACTCAATTTTCTCGTTGCATACTTTTATTTCCAATTGATATGTATTCTTGAGTTCTTCTCTAATAGCATCATTTTCTCTTTCTTTTTCCTTTATTATTGCGTTAAGCTTGCTGTTTTCTGCTTGCAATTCAGTTATAGTATTTACCTGTTTATACCAGCTTTTTTGAAACAAAATAAACTGGTTTATTGCATTGTCGATATTCTGTTGTTCGTTATCAAATTTTAGTAACCGATTTGTATCACTATCATTTCTTTTTTCTATTAATTCGATTTCTTTTTTAAGCATATTCTGCAAATTATCGTGTTGTTTACTAAGGGACCCTCTGTCTTGACGTCCGATGTCTTCTTTTATGCTGTTAAAAGTATCAGAAACGTATTTCGTCAACGTTGTTCCTTCTTGAGAGCCAATCAGATTTTTTAACTCATCTATATTATTAGACAAATTATTTATCCTGGACTTTTTTCCGATAAAAAAAGTAAGTAAACCGGTGATAAGTGCCGGCAAAATTGCAATAATTAGCTTTTGAATAAAGTCAACTGTAGTATCGTCCATATTTTGTTTATCTCCTTGAAAATATGAATAATTTAAAGCAACTAAAATGCCCCAAATTGTGCAAGCCCATATTGAAAAATAATACGATTTTTTCATTCGACACCTCATTTTAACATAATATATCTGAATTGTCAAAATATTATTTATACTTCATTTTCTTCTGCTTGTTCGTTTATTATTGATTTTACTTTTTTAAGCTCATCGTTGTAATCTTTTTCATTGGAATAACGTTCATAGATATTCACATATCCCATACTTCTGAGCTTACCTGCTATTTCCTTTGCCGCAGTGTGTCCTGCACTATCATTATCCAGGCACAGACAAATATTGCGGATATTCGGTTTACGCTTCAACAGCTCCATCAGAGCCGTGTCGGCTGTACCGCCGAGAGCAAGCCTGTTGTGCAGTTTCCAGGCGTCCTTATTTCCGTACTTTATATTGTACAGGTTGGCATGGCTCATAGCGTCGATGAACGATTCAAAAACATACACACAATCGTTCATACCATCGCTCTCAATCAGAAAGCCGCTTGCCTTATCGCTCCCGGCTACTTCTCCCCGGAATCTGTAATTTGTGCTTGCTATGCGGAATGCTGCATAGGATATTTCACCTTGAGCGTTTTTCCCGGTCGATACAACAAGATTATTCTTAAATATTTTTGTGTTATCCTTCAGAAGAATTTTATCAACATATTTTGAAGAAACAGCTTCAGCTTGATATGTATCTGTTGCTGTCGGTGAAGCTCTCAGCGTTTGCAATCTATAATCAACCCAGTCACGGTTATCATTAAAGCGATAAAAAGCCATTCCCTCATCGTTGTATCCGACTATATGCAAACCGTTGTACTGCACTCCCTGATAGATCTGACCGGAAGCTATCAGTGTATTGATTATGTTCATATCAATTCCTCTGCCCTTGTTAAGATAAGCAATGATATTACTGTAATTTCGTCTGCCGTCCGGAAAGTGAGCCTGTTCCGGCAGAACAAACCGTACAGGTTTTGATACAGATACATTTTCCGTTACCGCCTTCCTTATCGGCGTATATGCCGTTTGCTCCCTATCTCCGACAAGATGTAATACCGCATCTCTGAAATTCATACCCCGTATCTTTACAAGGTAATCTATGGCATTGTTTCCGCCGACCTGTCGGCTGTTCCAGTACCATCTGCGTCGGTTTCCGTTTACAACAAGGCTGTTATGCTCGATGCACTTGAATTCACGTTCACCATAAGTGCTTTTAAAGGAAAAGCCCTCCTCGCTTTCGAGAAGGGCTATCATATCGGTATTTTTTGCTCGTTCAATTATATCTTCTTCAAGATGTGCCATACTGCCACCTCCGCTATCTCTTTATGTTTGAGATATACATTCTGTAGTTTTCAAATTCCGTGTCACACGTCTGCAAAAACCACTGCGGCAAATTAAACTTGTACGGAAGAAAGCCGTTCATTGTTATTCTTGCCGAAGTTGCAAGATTTGAACAAAGATACCTGTACTGTTCACCACACATTGACGGATCTCCGAAATTGAACGCTATTCTGTAATCTCTGCCTATTAGCCGCTTTGTATCGTTCTTGTCAGTTTCAAGCAGTGACATAAGCTGTATTATGTCAGTTTCGTTGAAACCGCTTACAATGTATCTGTAGTGACAGGACAGCCAGTTGTCAATCTGCTCTGTGTCTGTGCCGTAATCATTGATTACAACATTGTAGATACCCCAGTTCTCCGGCACTCTGCCGAAGAAATAGAAGTCGATGTTGCGATATGTGAAATACGTTCCCTTTGACACCGTTTCTTCCTTGTATGTTTCCTGGAGTATGTTCAGATCGCCGTCTGTCAGCTCGTTCTTGCTGAAGAACGCTACTTTTGCTCCTCTTGCTGTGAAATACTCTGCAAGCTGTATTGCGTATGTTGTAGTACCGACACGACGCATCGCTCCGAATAAACCGATTGATAAATGCAGGTCGCAGTTGTTGTAATTCGGTATTGCATTGTTATTGCCTTTCTGCACCGGGATATATGTAACGTCAAATCTTCTCTGACGTTCTTCTCTGAGTCCTATTCTGCGGTCTGCGGTTGACTTTATCAGTGCTTCACGCAGGTCTTTCTGCATTTTGTTGCGGCTTATCTGCTTGAATGTTTTTGGCGTTTCGCCTATGATATTCGCAAGTCCCTGTCTTGCTATTTCCGACAGCAGCATATCACCGGGATATACTCCTTCGGCGTATATGATTATCGGCACGTCCGTTGCCATCACAAGAGCCTTTAAGCTCGTCAGAAATTCATCGCCCTTTTCCTCGATAAATTCAAGGTCGATTATGATATGAGTGATGTACTCATAATATTTCAGCTCCTCCTTGATGAAATACGAAAGATTGTTCACTGTTGTTATCTTCTGATTCATCTCAAGCTCCTTGCGTATCTCGCTGAGCATTGTCTGACGTTTCTTTTCTACCATTAAAAGCGGGAATAAAAACATTTTTATACCTCCGGTTCTTCTTCTTCAAATTTGTTGTAGGATTTAGCTTCGATCTTCGCCTTATCAGCTATCATCTTAAACATTTTCTCATTACCGAGTAATTTATCAGTCTGCCAATTGTTCACATAGCTGAAAGTACCTTTTCTGCATACTATCAGCGGTACGGTTGTATTTCCTGTTACGCTCACTGCATTGACAGTCAGTGCTGTTTCACAGCTGACAGGATTGTTCATTGCTATTCGTCCGTACAGCGTCATACAGTCCGTCATATTCAGATTTTCGCAATCCTGTCTTGTTTCTCCGGACAGCGATGTTGTTGTGATCCCGAAATTTACATAACAATTACCTATGCAAATGCGGTTTTCGCTACAAAACAGCGCATCGTACTCTGATGCCGGAATATATCCCGCCTGTGCATACGCAAAATCAAGGCAGGATTTACGCAGATTTTCATCGGGTATGTTTATCTGTCTGATACGATACTTATCATCGGAGTAAGTAACTTCATATTTTGAGCCGAGCAGTTTGTTCCATTTTTCCTTTGCTTTTTCTGTCAGCTTGTCATTATAGCTGTTCCATACTACAGTATGGTCACAATACAGGTCATCGCAGAAAAAATCAAATTCCACATCACCGCATTTGTCAAGATATTCACCGAATGTATCAAACAGCTTTTCTTCATTTTCCATAATCAAATTCTCCTTTTATTTTTTCACCTGTATCGCACTTATGCTGTCAAGCAGGTCCTTGTTAACGTCCGTCCTGTAAGCCTTAAACCAAAGCAAAGGATTTACCTTTGCTCCGACAAAACGCACCGATAAGCCGTCATAGATATGCGGATTATCAAGCTCCGGAGGCGTTACCTCTCCATCTACAAACGCAGTTTTGACGCACAAATGCGGTATTATATCGCTCCCGAATGTATGGCTCCAGCCTGTCGCTGATAAGCCCTCGTCCTTTTCCTTGCTGTGTTTGCCGGAGTGAGCATAGCCTATTACTATCTTCTCGTCTTTGTCGTATACGTCATACAGTGATAATCCTATGTCCTGCTCCGAGATAGTTTCAAGCCTGTCAAGACAGCTGTATTCTATCATCAGCGTCAGAACACCGTCATCGTGCTTTATCTCCGTACCTGTGGTTGTTACGATAGTCGGAAAATCAAAGCCGTATTCCTCTGCAAACACGTCCGTATCAATTATGTACGCAAGCTGTACCGCCGAGCAGTTGTATGTATAATTTGGCTTATCTTTTACTACCTTGCGTTTTTCTGCGTCATAAACGTCATAGATATACACATCCTGTATGCACTCGCCTACATCGGGAAGTATCTCCGCTCTGACCTCAGTATCCTCATCATTCAGATACAGCGTTATACCCGATTCGTATGCTTTTCCTATCGTGCTTGTGCCACGGCTGTGTATTGTTTCAAAGTCATTCAGCGTTGTAAGGATACCGTTTGTGTTTTCCTTTAAATCATCTGCTTCGACCGGGAGATTGAAAAAGCCTTGAAAGTACACGAACAATGCACGTTGAGCTGTACTGTCTACCGATATGTACAAATTATTTATCTGTGCGTCGGATAAGATACGCTCGATTATCTGCGTATTTTCTTTGGTGTAATCCCTGTACTTCTCGTCTACATTGAACATTTCGTACCAGTCATCTTCAGATGGTGTTTTTACCGTTATTGACAGTTTTTCTGTAGTACCGGTCTTTTCCGTACTGACTTTTGCGGAAAATTTACCCTCAAGAGCCGCTCTCTCGAATATCTGTCCTATCTCCTGTGCCTGGAACACGTTCAGACAGGCAACGTCAAAACCATCTGCTGTTGCACCGCCGCTTTCGTCTGAGCTGACGTTCTCGATAGCACTTGCTATATCGTTATCAAGTCCGCTTGCGTCACTTTCTGCCATATCTTCAAAGCGGCTGAATGTTTCCGCTTGATATAATGCAAGCAATCTCGGAAGATATATGTCACCTTCGCCGTAACAGGTGTACTCCACTATCTGAGTTTTACTGTCCTTATGTACAGTAAGTATCTGCTTTTTTGCCTTTACACCGTCAATTGTTACGGTTTCTTCGTCATAGTCGTATGTCGGCATTTCGGGCTTGACGAGTGTGTTTATAAGCTGTACCGTACTCTGACTGTATTTGCTCATATCATACGATTTATCGTCCCGGAATTCCTTATCTTTTGCAAGGTCAGAATATTTGTAGCCGCTTAAATCAATTTCTTCGTTAAGCTGTTCAAGCTCTTTCTGTGATTTTACCTTTTTCAGCTTATCGATGTACTTTTTTGATTTTGCAACACTGTCATTTACCTCTTTTGTATCGTACAGTAGCAAAAACGAATTGTTACCCTCCGAAAAAGTCTTCTGCAGAACAGACTTTGAAAGGTTTATCGAAAAGTCCGGCATAAAACCGTATGTGTCATTTTTGATCTGTGTATTGATCGAGGAGTTGACACCGCTTAGTGCGGATTCCACATTTTTTCGTATATCATTCCACGATTGGCTGACGCTTGTATCACGCACTGCGCCGTATAACAGGCTGAAAAGACCCGTAAGCAAGGCAACGAATACGCCGACAACCAAAATAAGTATTACAACAGGAGCAAGCAGTGCTGCGCCGATTGTCTTTCGGCCATTTTCACTTGCTGATAATGTTGCAACTACTTTTAAAATAGCCGTCGATACAGTCATATTAATTACCTCCCAATCCTAACTGTTTCAGACGCTTTTCGGGTAACTGTACCTTGAGTTTGAGTGACCGTCCGCCGGCTTTCATAAGGCACTCCGCACGATTACCTGCGGCAACAAGCTCTCTTTGTGCTTCGGTAAAATTGTATAGTGTTGATATTGCTTTAAGGTCATCACCCTCACAGCCGAAAATAAACTTTGTAGAAGGCAGATCCAGTACAGGCTGTGCATACAGCTTGACTTTAGGATCAAGGAAGTCTACAACGTTCTGCGTTGCAACGGCAAGTGCGCCGCTGTACTTTCTTGCTCTTTTCTCGGTATCCCTAAGGTAGCTCATCGCCTGCGGAACATCGGGATTTATAAGGAGCCACGCTTCGTCGCATACAACCATCACCTTTTCGCTCCTGTCTGCACTCATCTGTTGCCAGCACCAAGAGAGAAGATTAAAATACTGCGTTGATTTCATTGCATCGCTCATAATTTTCATATTCTGCGTATCGAACACGATAAGCTGTGCATTTGACTGCATTGTTGTGTGACCGTTCCAAAGGAAACTGTCTGCACCTGTCGTTATATTTTCAAGCAGCAGTATCAGCTTGTCCATATCATCGGTTACGCCTTTATCAGCTGTTTTTCTCTGCTCAAGCAAAGTGTTATACAGATCCGTCATAACCGGGAAGTCGGTATTCTTCATAAATGTTACGCTTGTATCCCAGGTTATATTGAATTTCTCATACATAGCGATAAGCCCTTTTGTAAGCAGGGCTTTCTGTATCTGAGTAAGTTCGGGAAGATACAGTTCAAAGAAAATTTCAAGCGTTTTAAGGTGTAACGCAAGCTCACTGATACCTTTACTTTCGGCTTCTTCCTCTTCTTCATCGGAAAGCGGCTTAGGACGTACCTGTAATGGATTTATCATTCCGTTTCTGCCACCGCAAGCGTCTATCCACCGTGATATGCCATCTTCACGGAACATATCGCAGATAGCCTTGTACTCGGTTTCGGGATCTATGACGATTACTTTTGTTCCCCGTATCAGCTCCGATACGATAATGTGCTTTATAAGCGTTGTCTTTCCCTTGCCAGAGCCGCCTATTATGCTGATATTGCTGTTAGTTCTTGCACCGTCACGCTTCCAAGGGTCGAAAATAATCGGCGTACCGTCATTATCTACGCCAAGATAATAACCTACACCGTCATTAAAACCGCTGTTCTGGAACGGGAAACCGCCATAAAATGCGTTTACTGGCATAGGACGGTTACCGACATCACCGATAAGCTCTACAGGAGCGTATGACGGCGAAATATGTTTCCAGGCGTCCTTTTGCATACGGGACAAGCACCGAAGTTTACAGCCGATGCCACTGATTATGCTTTCAACTCTGTTGCATTTCTGCTCGAAGTCGATTTCATCGTTGCCCATAACCATCACAGTACAGCAGAATTTTGCTATCTTTTCGTTGTTTTCTTCCATTCGAGCCATAAGACGAGTTGTATCGTCCGCTGTTTTTGTTTTTCTCTGTCGCTGTAATGCATCACGGGTATTCTCTGCTTCGGCACGGGAAGTATTGATTATTTTCGATAGCTGTTCTACGATATTCGTTTCTGTGATCGGCGTACTTGTGAAGTTCACGATAGTTCCGGCAATGTTATTTATTTTCGATACCCAGCCGTATTCCTGCGTAGGCGGATACTGCATAATTGCATATATGCGGCAGATGTAGTCACCCATATAGAAGCGGGTGTTCGGTCTGAAATCAATGCCCATAGGTGCTATTGCCGCACGGATCACATTGTTTTCTTCAATTTCAAACTGGTACTTCTTGTTTTTCATTTTTTCCTCCTTTAAGAATTTGTCGCAATAATCTGTGACATAGATAAATACACATCATCTGTTCTTTCATAAGCTATGTATGCGGGATTTGTGAAAAGGTTATACATTTTAATAATATCCTTGTCTTTCACAAGCTCACACGACATACCGTCAACCTCGCTGTTGAAAGCGTTTATTGTATCATTTGTACGCTTAAGGATTGTTTTCTCATCCTCGTCCTTTGAGAACAGCATAAAGAAAAATCTGCGATCGATCTTGTTATCGTCAATTACCATTTTGGTGGCGAAATTTATATCATCCTCAAGCATTTGCTTACATAAACCGCTTGCGTTTTTAAGCCTGTTACTGTCTGCCGTAACCATATGTTTGATAACATACGGTGAGGAGATCGCCATATATTTATACGGAAATTGAAAACGTGACACGACAGAAGTAATATCTTTGCAGTATTTCAACTTTTCACTTTCCGAGAAAAGTTCCATACTCATACCGCCGATTTCAATGAACGTAAATGTGTACCCGTTATTTGTGTGTAAGCAGTTGTTACGAATATCCTTTACGTTTATCATTTCGTTTGCAGTCATCATCTCGACTGCGTTTTCTTCTGTCTGTTCCTTGCTTTTCTTCTTGCTGATTGTCAGGAACAGATATACTCCGCCTGCAAGAGCAAGTGCTACGATTAAAATTATAAGCTGTTGCATTTTATCCTCCTTGTGTTAGGTGTGTCCTGTGCGACCGGAGCGTCCGGTGCGACACCGTGTCGCACTTAATACTGTATATAAAATAAAAAAGCCGTACCCGTCGGTACAGCTTTGTGTTTTCGCTATCAGAAAAAGAAAAAAGCGGCTGAAACCAGTCGCTTTAAACTTAAGAATTTAGCAATTCGAAGTACATTTTTGATAGTTTAAATAGTAATGCGTAACGGAAGTCGCTTATCTCTCTTTTTTCATTCTTGCAATCGTTGAATAACCAGTAACAGCCGTCAGTATCAACATATTTATATGCGCTCTCGATGTCGTATACATTTGCATTTATTGCTCCTTTCTTTAAGAAGTGAGAACAGGATACAGAATGATGTCCTTGCGAAACTATTGTAACATTCATATACGGATAATAAGTTCCTCTGTGATTCCTATAGTCATATCTGAAGCCGTTCTTACGGATGTCACTTAACAAGTCATATAATTTTGATTCTGGCGGCTGTCTCCAAGGCTGAGCTATTATGATTTCTGTAGCAAGGTCTATTTTTCTTTTTTCATAATTATTGGAAAATAACGGTATTTCTTGTCCGTTTTCAAGATAAATGGTATGTGGGAATACTCTGTTTCCGATAGGCGCATTATCGTTTGCATTGTAAACATAATACAAAAGTGTGTTTGTTTCTATGTCACGACCTATTGAATCAATCATAAATTTCAGAAACAGAAGATTGTCCTCTTTTGTAGCACCATCTCTTTCAAGCGTCAATCTTGCATATTCCATTGCTTGATTATAATTATTCTGATTGTTCGCATAAATACCGCTGTTCATCGTTTTCCCTTTCTGAGTTTACATATTGTCGTAACAATATCATTATCGAAACTTTTACTCTTGATTGGAACAAATAGTCATTCTGTTCCATATATGTATCTATCAGCTTTTCTACAGCCTTAATATAGTTGTTTTTTGCAAACGCCTCTCTTATCGGATTTACCCAATACATAAAGTCGTAATGAGATAGTCCGGGAACATACTCTTTATCTGATTTGCATTTATCATAAACGCAGGTGAATTCTCTCAGAAAATCAAGTGCCTCATCATACGTTTTAACTTCGTTAAATAACTGTTCTTTGCACAATTTATCAAGTTTTTTTCTTGCATTCATTCGTTATCATCTCCATTCTATCATATCGGTAAAAATACGTCAATCTTTTTATACAGGTGCGACACCGTGACGCACCTCAAACAATTTAATAAATAAACTCTATCAAATAATTCCCCTCTTTGAGATATTGATTTATAGCAAAGGAACAAGTTGTTCTGTCGTCCGAATACTCTTGCCTTATTTTCGTTGAATAAACCTCTCCGGTATCTAAGTTAGTAAGTCGTATCTCGTTTTGAGAATAGTAGGGTTTCGTTCTTTTCTCATTTTTGGCATTATCGCAATTTGAAAACAACAATTTAAAATGAGAATTTGATAGCAGATTCCTTTTCATATAATTACCTCTTTTCGAAAAGCAATTTTCTGAATTTCTGTACAGTTCGCCTTTGGGATCAGTTATGACGTAGCTTCCGAACACCTGAATATTATCAGGCTCGATTTTACTTAATGATTTACCTGTGTCCTTTTTTCTCATTGCATTTGCTGACTTATTCAGTATTCTTTTCATATCTTACCTCCATAAGCCACCACAAAGGCGGCAGAGCTTTTCTGCCGCCCGGTGACAATAAAATATTAATGCTGCTTAGCGTTTTCTCTTACGCTTCGATAACGGGAACACAAGCACAACAGCCGCGCTCATCATTACCATTGATATGATAATAACCGCTGTCTGCGTAAAGCTGTCCTCGCTTGCACCTGTCGGGGGATTGTCCGGTAGCTTGCTGTTGTGCATATTGGCAACAAGCATTGCACCGTCACGGTCAATCGTTAACTGCTTATCATCCGGTAAAAGATAGCCGGCAGAAGCGTCATCTGCAACTTCGTGGATATTGTATTCTCCGGCTCTTAGATCTGTAATATGGATAATGCCGTTCTCATCAGTAGTGTAGATCTTACTGAATGACTGACCTGTGAACGTCTTTCCGGTTACCTCAAAATGTATTCCTTCGACCTTGTTGTCGTATGAGGTTTTTACAATCTTGATTTCACCCTTCTGAGGCGAGTTGATAAACGTACCCTTGCCAAGCTCATCGTTGGAAACTTCTACGGTTTCGCCGTCATTTACAATCTGGAAATAGTAGAAATTCACATCACGGACGAAATATTCGGGAGCCTTTGTTTCCTGTACATAGTATTCGCCATATACAAGTCCCTCAAGGCTGTACACGCCTGTTTCGGTTTCCTTCATTGTGCCGACTACGGTTTTCTTGTCCGATTTATAAACTGTAAATACAGCACCTGTCAATTTATTTTCGGGATAGTCCTCATCTACTTTCGTTAATGTGACATTGCCGACAATAACCTTATTGACAAACTCTGCACTTGCAGTTGCGTCCTTAGTTACCGTGATTGTCTTGACCTGTGTCTTAGGCAGATAACCTTCTGCATTGTTGTACTCAGTCACCGTGTATTCGCCTGTCGGCAGTTCAGTAAGTTCAAACTTGCTGTTTGTCAGCATAAAACGTGCTTCTGCTGTCTGACTGCCGTTATATACATACTTGCCGTTCTTTGATACAGCCTTTAAGTATGCACCGTCAGCGTTCTTTACAGTGAAGTATACATTCTTTTCAAGCTCTGCTTTCTGAGCTGTTGTCAGCCCGTTGGGATTTGTCCATTTCTTCACGATACTTGCTTTGCCTGTGTCACGGATGTTTGTAAATGTCAGCACTGCCGCTGTATTCTTGGTGATTTTTATTTTCTGAGTCTGCTGCTTCGGGCTGTAGTCCTTTGCATTGTTATACTCAGTCACCGTGTATTCGCCTGTAGGCAGTTCTACGATTACAAATGCACCGTTTTTCAGAGCAAATTTTGTTTCCGTTTTCTGTGTGCCACAGTAGATGTAGCTATCGTTGCTTTCCTTAACCTTGAGATAAGCACCGTTGCTGTCGGTTACGGTAAAGTATACATTTTTTTCGATTTCAGTCTGTTCAGTGGCTGTCATCGTGTCAAACTGCTTCCATACCTTTACAACCTTGCCTGTGCCTGTGTCACGTTCATTTACAAACGTTGCCGTTGCTGTCTGATTTTTTACTACAGTTATCTTCACAGGATTTACCGACTTGATTGTGTAATCGGAAAGTGTGCTGAATTCTGTCACGGTGTAGTCACCTGTAGGCAGTTCTGCGATTGTAAATGTGCTGTTCTTCAGAACATACTTGAATTCTGTTGTGCTTTCGCCGTTATATGTGTATACGCCGTCTGCACCTGTAGCTGTGATGTACTTGCCGTTGCTGTCCTTTACAGTGAAATACAGGCTCTTTTCAAGCTCCGCTTTCATCTGTGCGATTTCATCAGCTGTCATATCTGCTGTGCCGTTATCAAGTTTCCATTCCTTGATTACAGCACCGTGACCGTAAGGATATTCGTTAAAGTCGGATTTTCCGATTTCGTTGCTTACCGATACAGTAGCGTTTGCTGTTTTAAGTGTTACTGCGTGTACGCTTGTATCAAGGTAGTAGCCTTCGGGAGCTGTAAGCTCCTTGATATAATACTTTGTGCCATCCTTGCTCTCAATCGGCAGGAAATTGCAAGTGTACTTGCCTGTCGCACTTTCTGTGATTACAGCGTCTGTCAGCGTTCCGTCTGTAGCCGATGTATATGCCTGTGCGGGAATTTCACATTCAGCGTCCGTATAGATACCGAATGTAGCACCGCTTACCTTTTCGCCGGTCTTTGCGTCTACCTTGTTGATAACGATATTCGCATACGGCTTGTTCTCGATATTTACAGTTGTTACAGTATCGGTCTTGACCTCAAGGTCTTTGCTGTTCTCGGTAATATAACCGACCGTTTTACCTGTCTTGACCTCTGTAACCTTGTAATCACCGATACGGAGATTGCTTATAGTGATTGTACCCTTTGCGTCGGTAGTAAAAGTCTGATCGTAGCTCTGTCCGGTCTTGGCTGTGCCTGTAACACGGAACTGCCAGCCACTGAGAACACCGTCCGCACTTCTCTTGACTATCTTTATACTGCCCTTCTGCGGAGCATTGGGGAACTTGTCGTTGCCGTTGATTGACACATCGACAACCTTGCCTGCGTCAGAAATTGTGAACTGATAGAATGTGTTGTCGATATTGTAATACTTCGGTGCTTTTGTTTCCTTGAGGTAGTATGTGCCTGCCGGGATTTCGTCAAGCTGATATGTACCCTTTGATGTTTCTGTGAGCGAGCCGTATACAGTAGCCTTATCAGACTGATATACAGTAAATTCAGCGCCGCTCAGAAGTACATCGGGATGATCTGCGTCAACCTTTGTCGTTCTGACCGAGCCTAAAGGCGTTTCATAGAATTTCGATGTAGCGTTGTTTGATACTGCTACGGTTGAATTTGCCGTTTTAAGCGTTACCGGGTGTACGTCTGTGTCAATAGCGTAATGTTCGGGAGCTGTAAGCTCCTTGACATAGTATGTTGTACCTGTTGCACTGCTTATAGGGAGATAATTGCAAGTATACTTGCCTGTCGCACTTTCTGTGATTTCTGCGTCTGTCAGAGTATCATCTGTAGCCGATGTATATGCCTGTGCAGGAATTTCACATTCAGCATCTGTGTAAATGCCGAATGTCGCACCGCTCAGAGCAGTGCCTTTTACGCTGTCAACCTTGTTGATAACGATATTCGCATACGGCTTGTTCTCGATATTGACTGTTGTTACAGTATCGGTCTTAACCTCAAGGTCTTTGCTGTTCTCGGTAATATAACCGACTGTCTTTCCGGTCTTGACCTCTGTAACCTTGTAATCACCGATACGGATATTACTGATTGTGATTGTACCCTTTGCATCGGTAGTAAAGGTCTTGTCATAACTCTGTCCGGTCTTGGCTGTGCCGGTTACTCTGAACTGCCAGCCGGAAAGAACACCGTCCGCACTGTGCTTTACAATACTTATCGTACCCGTCATTGCCTTGTTGGTGAATACCTTTTTAACCGAGCCGGCAGGAGTGATAGTGAAAGTCACTGGGTCGATTGAGAAGCTGTAACCTGTTGTACCGCTTACTTCGTACACTGTGTATTCTTCTCTTGCGGGAAGCTCATTTGCAATAAAGTTATATGTGGCTTTGTTCAGCTTTAATTCTGTACCGGTATTGTTCTCGCCTTTATAAGTATAACTGCCGTTTGAGCCTGTAAATGTAAGATATTTGCCGTTGTGCATTATCTTGAACGATACTTTGGCAAGCTGTTCATCGGTGATATTCTCAACAGCACCGTTTTCATTAAGGAACTCTTTGTCAACTTGTACAGTTCCGGTCTTAAGCTGATTATTAAGCTCAATATCATCAAGATCTATTACAGCATTCGGATCACCGTCACCAAGGTCAATACGCTGGTCCCGGTTATCAATATCGTACTCTGTTCCGCTATAGGATTCAATAACAGCTAAGTAGTACGGAGCTGTATTGGTACCGAATGAGATAGTCATTTCACCATTGTCATTCAGCTTGAGATTTGTTGCTGATGTTTTGGTTGACGAAAGCCCTTTGTATGTATAATTACCGTTAGAACCGGTAAATTGTACATAATATCCTGCGGGAGGATTTGACGAAACGCTACCGCTGAAACCGAGTACCTGAAGATTTACAGTAACCTTAGCGTACTGAGCTTTGAGCTGTGCGGCTGTCAGATTGTCCTCATCAGAGAAATGTTTTCTTATCACAACAACTGGCGTTGATTTATTCGTAAATGATATTGCCTTTATTTCGCCCTTATTGGCAATTGTGACCGTCTTTGTCTGCGTTTTCGGATTGTAACCGCTTGCGTTATTAATCTCTGTTACAGTGTATGTTCCCATAGGGAGCTTGCTTACATTAAACTTACTGCCGCTGAGTTTCATATTATTTGCGGAAGTCTGAGTGCCGGCATAAACATACGCTCCTGCCGAGCCTGTAACCTTGATATACTTACCATTAGCGTCCTTGACAGTAAAGTAAACATTTTTCTCAAGATTTGCTATTTCTGAAGCTGACAGTGTTGTATCGGACAGCCATACCTTCTTTATCTGAGCCGTACCGCTGTCCTCGCTATTTATGAAAGACACGGACGATGTTTTATCTCTTGAGATGGTAATTGTCTGAGATGCTCTGTTGACAGAATAACCATCCGGTGAGCCGTACTCATATACGGTATACTTGCCTGTAGGCAGGTCAGAAACTGTGAAAGTACCTGTACCGGGATTTACATACAGCGATGTCGCTGTGGTCGTTGTTCCGGTGAATGAATATGTGCCGCTGTACTTCGTGCCGTTGACAGTTATATATTTTCCGTCAGCGTTTTTGATGCGGAAATATATCTGCTTATTTCTTTCAACGTTGTTGCTTGCGGATATTGCGTTACCGTTGGTATCAATCCAGGTCTTTATAACCTCGCCTGTACCTGTGTTACGGGTATTGGTGAACGTTACCGTTCCTGTGCTGCCTGCTGTTACTGTTACCGTCTTGCTGACACCGCCTGTACGGGTGTAATAGGGTATCGAGCCGTCCGAATTATTTCCGTGTTCTGTAACGGAATACGTTCCTGCAGGTAACGATTTTACTAAAAAAGTGTTACTGCTGTTGAGCTTGAACTTAGTTACGGAACCGCTTGTAGAGTAGGTATACGAGCCTGCCTTGCCAGTAGCCTTCACGGCCAAACCCGAACTATTCTTTATCGTGAAATAGATGTCGCTGTTATCGGCTTTCGTGCTTGAAGTATCGTGATTGTGTTCCCAGACTTTCTTGATCTGAGCCGTGCCTGTGCTTTCGGTCTTAAAATTTGCGTAGAACTGCACAGGGTCATCAATACCCGCCGCCATAGTCTGAGAACCATTGCCCGATTTCCATATAACGAGCTGATCTCCGCTTGTGCGGTTAGCTTTATATGTACAAGCCTTTGTACCGCTAATTTTGGTCGTTGTGCTGAAGGTGTACTTATTACCACTCTTTGTAACAGTAACTCCCGAAATATTGAAAGCACTTGCAGGCATACCGCTGTTGTTGTTATCAGTCAGCGTTACGCTATATTTTTTTGTTGTTGAATTGTATCTCAAAACATGAGTCTGTGCATTTGATTTTGTATCACGGGTAAAACTCGGTATAAGTGAATAGCTTTTCATCTTACCGAGAATGTACTCATAGCACTTTTCGGCAGGTCTGCCTTTTAACTGGTCGTAATAAGCTGTTTTAGGTGTATTAGGAATAATTGAATTAACAGCCAGGTCACTTTTACCGTATTCTGTACGCAGACCTTGCTGAATTTCCCACGATACTGCCTGTGTAGCGAACCAAAAGTCATCAAGATTTGTATTTGCTACAGGTGATGATTTTGTATCGCTGTTAAAACCGCATAAAAGAGCGATTTTTAAATCTCTGCGGATTGCATAGGGAAGATTCATTAAATAGGTATTATTGTTACCTTCACCTACATAAGAACTTCCTGTGTTATATGCAACACCGGCTTCAATACATATAGCGGGCTGAATAATGCCGTTCTTACTTACGCCTAACTTTGCGTGAGTAGAAGCATAACGAGTTGCTTTTCCTATGCTACCGTCCGACTTATAGTAGATGTAGTCGTAATTGTACTTATCGGCGTAAGGCTTACCGTCAGAACCGACAAAATCACCTATCATTGCCGCATACACGGTATCGCCCTTACCCCACTCAGCCGCTAATGTCTGAATAGGAAGTGCTACCAACATCATAATGCTTGCCAAAAGCAAGCTTGTCAGCTTTTTGAATTTGTTTTTCATACTGATTTCCTTTCTTGTTTGATTTTTTTGAAAATATATATAAAAAAGCAGTCCTACGGGTTGCGGACTGCTTTGAATTTTTGCTTTCAGAAAAAGAAAAAGAGCCTTGAAAAATCAAAGCTCTTGAAGTATATTAAGTTTTTATTTTTTACGGATATTCGGGATTGCCATCGTCACCGGCTTGGCTTCTTAAGAAGTATATAGCATATGCTTTTGTCAGCTTTCCGTTTTCATCTCGTATATCCATATCTTCGGATATATCACGAATGTAGATTTTGAAGTAATCGCCTTTTTTCATAAATCCTTTAATGTTATCCTTTGCAAAGCTCTCAACATCTCGTTTAACTACATTTGGGTGCAAATCACAACAGATAACAAGCGGAGTGAACCACGAACTACCCTCCGGCACCCAGCTCGGATCATCATCATTTATGAGTCCGTAATTGTTTACAGCGTCATCAACAATGACCTTCTTTATTGCTTCAAGGTCAAACGGATACTCATATATGGACTTCGGCTTGCTTTCCTGCTTCTTCGTTGTGGTGGTCGCAGGCTGTGGTGTTTCCGCTTTCTTTGTGGTTGTTGTAGTCTGTATAACAATCTTGCTGTCGCTCAGATAGTCACTGTGTATATATGCACCTGTATCGAGCTTATAATAGCCCGTGTCGGTCTTGGCTGTTACCGTGACTTTATCGTTCACGCTGTACAGCTTAACTGTGTCAGCGCCGAGTACAGCTTTCTTACGGCTGTAGCAGTCGGTGTTGACGTACTTTGTACCGCTTGCCTTTGTTTCTGTCCATTCGGGAGCGGGCTTTGTAGTAGCGGCGGTTGTTGTCGTTGCCGGCTTTGGCTTTGCCGTTGTTACCGCTTTTGTGGTGGTAGTGGTAGTTTCAGCACTTTTTGTTTCCTGTGGCTTTGTGGTGGTCACTACTGTGATAGCTGTGGTCTGAGCAGTAGTTGTTTCTGCTTTCGGCTCATCAATTCTATCCATCACTGTTCCCGTTACTGCCGGAGCGGTAGTTGTCACTGCCGTTTCAGGTACGGAGGACGTTGTGCTGCTTGCATTGCCTGCCGTGCAAGCACTGGTCAGTATTACGCTGATAAGGGTTATTGTTGCGAGTATGGTGTGGGTACGTTTCATTTTGTCCTCCTTTGTGGTGTGGGGTTTTGAGTTAACTCAACTTCTGTAGTTCTTGGCTTGCTCTTCGGTTATTACTCCCTGCTTTATGAGTTCTTCGAGTAAATCGGCTCTTCCCTCGGCTCTTCCCTCGGCTCTTCCCTCGGCTCTTCCCTCGGCTCTTGCGTGTGCCTTTTCGGTTGCTTCGATATGCAGAGCCTTTTCAC
>OGYC01001106.1_pt1 | contig 24200 bp, 17 predicted proteins | sample 1576461 | NCBI WGS metagenome assembly OGYC01 (sample SAMEA3541569, study PRJEB24748) | human gut metagenome | biome: human gut; feature: human-associated habitat; material: faeces | place: China | collected 2012 | reverse complement strand
GACGAGGAGTTTGACTCGCTCGAACAGATCTGCTATGCCTACAACCGCGACCCGGAGCAGCTGAAGGCGTATCTTCTCAGCCATGGCTACGTCTACAGCGTGGAGCAGCGTCAAATGCGTCCGGAGGGTTACGACCGATGATTACGCGCGCCGGTATCGAGACCGCCTATTGCTTCCTGCACCAGAAGGAGCGTGTCTATGCCCATTCGACAATGGACTGGCAGCGCGACGACATCGAGTATGCCATTTCCTCGTTTGCCGACGACATGAATCCTGAGCTGTATTCCTTGCTGGCAGACGGCCGCACAGACTTTCTGCGTTCGCACGCCACGTTTCATGCTGATATGCTCCACGCTCTCGATATCCTTGAAAAGATGCTCTGAACGATGATTCTTTTGAGGAAAATCAGTAACTTTGCCGTATGAAGTATTGGATGATAAAGGACGGAAATAGCGAAGGCCCGTTCAGCCTTGAGGAATTGACCGCGCATGGACTTGCGGCGGAAACGAAGGTGTGGCGCCAAGGGCTGCCGCAATGGACAGAGGCAAGACTCGTGCCTGAGTTCGCGCAAATCTTTGGTGCAAAGGTCGTTGAGAAGCATCGGGCGGCTGATGACGCCGTGCGCCATTGCCCCACGCATCTGCGTGCCGCTGTTGTCACGACGGTAATTATCGCATTGTCGTTTTTCAATGTGTTCGCGCCGCTCTCGCTGCTCGGCAGTCCGTTTTTCTATCTGTTGCTTCCGCTGTCATGGATGTCGATACGCTCAGCCGTTACCGCACGCCGCATGCTGCGCGCCGGCAACATTGAGGCGGCGATGAAACGCGCTGACCGCACCGTGCTTCTCATCACGCTCAACGCAGTGGTCGCCATCACTCTTTTTCCGTTCCACGTCGTGGCGGAGATATTCTGGTAGGTCATTTAAATTGTTTGTTTGGTCGGAGCATTCTTATCCAAGAGCTATAGGACTCCGCTATCTGACAATCACTTTGCGGACATGAGAGCTGGCACGTACAATGTAAATCCCAGCCGAAGGCATCGCGATTTCGTGATCAGCACCCGAATACACAATTTGTCCGCATGCATTAACCACTTCAACACTCTCTTTTTCATCAATTCCAGCAATTCTAACCATGCGGCCGTCAACCGTCACTTTCATTTCATCTGACGAAATGTCCGCCACGCTGTCGGAACTCTTAACAAGGAATCTGTACCAGAACGGATGGTTCATATAATTCATCTCCGAGCCTTTGGGCACGATGATGAAGCAGTCGTCATCATAAGCGTGTTTCTGCATTTCGGCAAGAGTATTGTCTAAATCATTAACATCTGGAGGCGTCGTTGACTCAAACTCTATTCGCTTTAAGTTTATCGCATTTGGAAATAGATATGTTACGTCGTTTACGTCTTGTTTGATAACTACTTTGGTCAATTCCGGATATTCAAGCAACAGACTGTTTTTATCAAAAATTGGAGCGTCGACCACCAATGTTCTGGATGATTGGACATCAGAGGTTGCAAATATAATACATTCCTGTTTCTCGTAATTATATCTAAAGCTATATATAAAGCCATTCTCTCCTTTTCTAAGGTATGGATTGTCTTCTGGAATCTCAATTTTTGTGTTTCTTAAATACTCGTTCAGTGCGGTGTTGCTAATTTGGGCCTCTGTCAATTTTAGATATTCAAGGCCTCCACAATGTTGGAATGCGTTGTTGTTGATATAGTAACATCTTGAAGGAGATGTATATGACGTAGTTCCAGAAGGCAGCATTAACAATCTCGACAATTGACTTGAGCCGACAAAACGATATAAGGCTCCGTCCATGGTCGCCAGACCGTATGTCGTTGAGGCATAGTCAGGTCCATAATATCTTCTATCAACTTTTAATAACCTAGAAAAATTCAGAACATAATTATAATATCCGGTGCTATAATCAGAATGATCAAAATGTACTTCATTCACCAAATTGCAGTCATCGATATTTCCCAAGTTGGGTATGTGCACATTCTTTAAATTGGAACATTCTTTGAAATTAGCTTGTAAAAAAAAGTCTGTTGTAATCTTCACTGTCTCCAACTCTTTCATGTGTTCAAAACTTTGTGCTTTAGGTAGATGGCTGTCATCGAAATTTGGAGTATATGTCAGTGTTATTGATTTTACACCATTCGTACCACAAAAACACGTTTTAGATCCTACATTCACGTCTGTCAAATTTATTTCTGATGGCAGTGTGCAACCCCAGAAAGCATAGTCTCCAATATATGTCAGACTGGCAGGAAATGGCGCACTAATGACATTCTTTGTTCCATAGAATGCATATTTCTCAATTCGTGTCAGATTTTCGGGAAATTTCTCAAATTTCATACTTGACCCACGAAAAGCTCGAATTCCGATGGTTGCAACGTTCTTCCAGTCCAACCCTTTCAAATTCTTACAGTCTAAGAAGGCACTATCTCCTATGCAAAACACATTCTCTGGAAAATTGCCAATCGTCTCTATCTTAGAATTATAAAATGCTTGATTGGCAAATTTCACAGACCTGGTTTTATACTGCTTTGGCAAAATGATTTCCTTTGCATCGTTATAGTAAAAAATGAATTTTTCAAAATTCGCGGTAAATGTGGCGTCAGTAAGGTCTACCCTGACCAACTTGCCGTCTCTGTTGCTAATACGGCTTACAACGAGATATGGACCATTCTGGTGTTCGTGATCTATTGGATGCCAAATGGCATCCATGCCATTCGCCATTTTCCTTATTTGCCGAACATCATCGGCATTGATCGGTCCACTTACGGTAAGGGTGTCGACTGTAGTCCAATCGCATTGCTTTGCCAATTCCTCGGCAAACGTGCCTGGCTCTGTGACATGTACTGAAACTGTTTTGGCGTATGCACCTGTAACAGTGACCAACAACAATGCTAATACTGATAAAAATGCATTTCGTTTCATATCCTTGGTTTTAATGGTTAACTATTTTTATTGAACTTGTGGCAGGAATATATATTACATCGCCATCTTCCCAACTATCCGTGTCGGGGGTTATTCTTCCAACAATCACTACGTTGACATTGTTCTGTCGAATCTCGAATCGTTTAATCTGAGGATTCGTGATTATTACGCTTCCCTTTTCATCGCTGTTCTTCCATCCAAATCCATTCACCGACACTCCATTGTCGTAAATGTATTGGGAATCACAAATCGGTATGTTGACATATTTGTATTCTGTTTTGTCAAGCCTGATGCGGAACAGTCGCAACAGATATTTCCCTGTTGCTTTGCCAAGACTTATCAGCACTCCCCTACCATTATCTTCATCTTCATCTTTATCGTTATCTTTTTTTCGTACTTTTCGACTGTAGCCGATGAAGCTGTATGCCCGCCATCATCATTTACCCACCAATTAAAGTCGACAGACGACAGCCCAATGCCACGCTTTTTGTCGAGAAGGACTTGAGCTGAATATGAATATTCACCTGTTTCTCCTATCCATTTAACATCTCCGTTAAGCATCGCAATCGGATCAATTTGGCAGTCAGAGACGGCTGTGGCGAATGGAGCTCCAATCACAGCAAAGCCTCCACAAATGCATGACGATTGCGATAGGGCATAGGAATAATTGTTGAACTCTTCAAGTTCCGAAAATAACGAGTTATTTTTGATTTTGTAAACCTGTACTCCAAATGTCCGAGTGTCGCCAAAATTCTGTCCACTCCGATATCGATAGCAGTTGCTGATGTTCAGGATTGAAAATTCATCAATGGCAATCTCCGCATCGCAGACAAACAGAGACTCATCCTTTGAACTGTCGGTTATTGTATCTTTGAACAGAAACACATTGCCGTCCATCGTGACAACAGATTTATTGCCATAGCTGTCGGAATAAATCCTTACTGCCGGTTGATTGCCTATCCATATGTAATTGCTTCGAAGCGCAACTTGGGAACTTTTAATTTCTACGGTCTTATTTCCTTCCATATGGTTGGAAGAGAAGTCAACTGCCATACTCTTGTTTATAAGCACGTCTGCGTTCAGAATGTTTGAATTGACGCTTGCTCCACCGCAGTGGTTAAGACGCAGCCCTTTGTTGTACTTGCCTTCGTGAACGGCATTATGCTCAAACAGCACTCCATCGCCAAGGAACCCGAGGTTGAAAGCGAAAAATTGCAAATTTCCCACATATAGTGGCGGGTCGCAATAGAACGTGCAGTTGGTCACTCGCTTGTTGTCAATATATTCGTCAACATAGCGCACGGCTTGACAAAAATCATTGAAAATCACATTGTCGAAGGCGGAAGGAGCTCCCGTAAGCACACACGCCGGCAATCTGTCGATGGGTTCGTCTTGTGGAGCCGTTCTATTGATAATTCTCAAATTCTTTATCGTCGTGCACATTTGTGTGAAGCCCAGTTCCCATGTTGGGGAATTCCAGTCTTTACGCTCTTTTGGCTGTTTTCCCCATTTAATATTTATGTGAAACAGATAATTGCCATAGCGCATATCTTCCTCTTTAATTTCCTCCTCTTGATTTTTATTATCTGACGATGTGGACCATTGTATAGCGTCATAATCCATTTTAGCAATTAAAATAGTTCCGTTGACATCATCTTTGTAGATGCCAGTTTCTCCAGCTATTGTCACGCCACAACTCAAGTTTATTGGCTTGTCAAGGAAATACACGCCTCTTGGCAGAAAAACTTCACCGCAACACGTCATCTTGGCGGCACGCTCGATTGCCTCTGAGCTATCGGAGAGTTCCTGCCCAGTCGGCAGCTCTGGCGTTTCACAGTCGTAGGCTTCAGCTCCAAACCACTGTGGGTAGACGCGGTCGTTTGTCCAAAATCCCGTAACATTGACGCTTTCTTCAAACACTTTCTCTATCGGAGCTGAGAGGTGGGAAAAATTGCCGACAATATTTCCAGTTCCTATGACTATGCAGCCTGGCGAAATAATCAGTTCGCTGTGCTTCCCTAACGTCAGCGAGACATCTATGTTTAATTTGCCAGCTTCAATTAATAGATGTGTGTAATCATCAAGAACGATGCCCTTGTCAACCATAACCGTTACATTGTTAACAATCGAAACAATCAATTCAGTCGAATCCTGATGCCTAATTTCTGACAATTTGCTTGAAAGATTGCAATTCTCAGAAATCATAATCCTCTTTATCTTTTTGTCTGATGTTTCTGCTTTAGCTGTTCTTTGTGTATTCATAATAAATGGCTTAATTTCCAATGACAAAGCTATTTGAATTTTTATTGTCAAGCAAGTGGATTAATAATATTTAACAGCATTTCTGCCAACCGTCGCATGCCCTTGATGCTTAAGCTCTTGCTTGTCTCAAAAGGAGTGCGTAACTTTACACTGACAAAAATCTGAATACGATGGACATAACGCTTCCGAAACGAATAGACGGGCAGCAGCCGGCGACGCTCAACGGGCGCCAGCAAATCACAGTGGTCGGAGCCAACGGCTCTGGCAAGACACGCTTTGTCAACCGGATGATTGCCGACCTTGGCAACCGTGCATTCACAATTTCCGCTCTCAAAGCCTTGTATCCGATAAAAGACGGCGACATACAGGCGCAGTCGGTCACAACGTTCTATCAGCAGGCGCTGCAGTCGGTGCAGTTTGTGAAACCCGTAGCCGAGACAGAGTTTGAGATGCTGCTGTTTATGCTGCTCAACGATGAGATGAACGATATGTTCACCTACAAGATGAATCGTATCGGCGCAGCCGCCGACATCCCGTTGCCGCGCACGAAAATCGATGCCGTTGTGAAACTGTGGAAGGAAGTGTTTCCGAAAAACGATGTGCAGAGGTCGGGCGGTAAAATCAAGTTTACCAACCGTTTTGGCGACAATGCCTTCAATCCCCGCCAGCTGTCGGCGGGCGAGAAAGCCGTGTTCTTCTATATCGGCGCGACGCTGTATGCTCCGAAGGGCAGCGTGATTTTTGTTGACTCGCCTACGCTTTTCCTGCACCGCAGCATCACGCAAAGCCTTTGGACAACCATCGAGGGGCACCGCCCCGACTGCACGTTTGTCTACATGACCCACGACATCGAGTTTCCTACGTCGCGCACCGACAACGTCACGGTGTGGGTGAGAGGATGCAACATCCAGGCGGAAACGTGGGACTATGAGATAATCCGTCCGCACGAGTCGCTGAGCGACCAGCTGATAATCGACCTTATGGGCAGCCGCAAACCGGTGCTTTTTGTGGAGGGCGACAGCACCCACAGCCTTGATTTCAGACTGTATTCGCTGATTTTCCCAGAGTACACGGTGAAGCCGATGGGAAGCTGCAACAAGGTGATAGAAACGGTGCGCTCTGTCAACGACATTCGGGGCTTCCATCATCTTGACTCGCGCGGCATCGTTGACCGCGACCGTCGCAACGCCAAGGAGGTTGACTATCTGCGTCAGAAGAAGATTTATGTGCCGGATGTGGCTGAGATTGAGAATATAATGATGCTTGAGGGGGTGATACGCACCGTGGCGCGAGTGCACGGCAAGGATGATGTGAAGGCCTTTTCGCATGTGCGTGGCAACATCCTCAAACTCTTCAAGGCGGAACTGCGGCAGCAGGCGTTGATGCACACCCGTCATCAAGTGAAACGCACCATCGAGGTGGTCGTTGACCGCCGTTTTCAGAACATCAACGCCCTTGAGGACCATCTCGACCATCTTGGACAGGAGATACGTCCGCGCGCAATCTATGAGGGACTGTGCCGCGACTTCAACCGCTATGTCCAGGAGGGCGACTACCGCAGCGTGTTGCGTGTCTACAATCAGAAAACGATGCTTGTGCAGAGCAACGTGGCGCAGCTGTGCGGCTGCCAGAACAAGGATGAATATATCAAATCGATATTCACCATCCTTCAGCGCGACAATGCCGATTCCGCCGCCATCCGCGCCGCCATCAAGCAGTGTCTCGAGATTGATTAGGCGGCCATATATGCTGCCAACGGAAAGATAAAAGAATTTAATGAAAGAAACGACACAAAAGAAGATACTGTTCCTGCATGGATTTTTTGCCACGGGAAGTTGTGCGATGGCAAAGGCGTTGCGGGAGGCTTTCGAGGGGTCGGCAGTTGTGCTGACACCCGACCTGCCGTTGCATCCCAAAGAGGCTTTGAACGAAATCCGCAGCATCATCGACAAGGAGCGTCCCGACTTGCTTCTTGGCAACAGCTGCGGAGCATTCCTTGCCCAGATGCTTGCCCCTGTGGTGGGCATACCGGCCTTGCTTGGCAATCCTCATTTCAAGATGACCGAATTTTTGAAGCAGCGCGTCGGCGAGCACGAATACAAGGCACCGAGAAGGGACGGCAATCAGCGGCTGGTCATTGACGAGACGTTGATTGAGGAGTTTGCCGAATTGGAAGCCATACAATTTGATTGCTGCAACCCATATTACAAAGACCGCGTATGGGGACTTTTTGGCGAGCGCGACAGCATCGCCCATTTCTGCCCGTTGTTTATGGAGCACTATAGCAATGTGTTCCGTTTTCCGGACGGTCACACACCAACAGAGCAGGAGGTGAAGGCATGGTACGCACCGCTTGCCCAAAAGATGCTTATGGACTGTCCGGTAAAAGAATATCGGTATTTTCAGCACTTCAAGGGCGGAAAGTATAAGTTTTTCCATTCCGCCTTTGATTCAGAGACGTTGGAGCGCATGGTGGTTTACCAAGCCTTGTATGGACATAAGGCATATTGGGTGCGCCCTGAAAAGATGTTTTTCGGGAAGGTTACAAGAGAAGGTCGAACTTTCAATCGTTTCACAGAGGTGGATATGTGAAAAAGGGAACTGGTATGAACACATTGCGCACCTCCCTGCGATATATTCTCGGCATCATTTATTCTTATCGATAACACGCCAAACCTATGTAAAAATGTTTTGCAACATAATTAACTAAAATTAACAGTAGGGAGGGTGATTATTGTGTTCTTGTTTGTTAAATTGCAAATTCGAAAAACAAATTGCAAAATTATGAAGAATCCATGGTTAAACATTTCACTTAGCGACACTGTCGCCGATTGCGACAAGTCAGTAATCAACAGCCTGACGACTGCTGTTAAATCAAAGATTGTGCTTGACACACTTCCTGAACCATATCACGGCGATCCTGAGGCTAAGGTCTATCTGCTTAATGGCAATCCTGGACATAGCGAAAAAGATTTGACTTTTGTGGGCTGCGGCAACGCGATTCAGGCGGCGTCAGTGCTGCCAAACGGTAAGAATGCTTTCTCCAACATTTATGAGAAAGAGATTTGTGAGGAGTTGTGGCATATCAGCAAGGAGTTCATTTGGCTGCGTGATCCAGAAACAGTTGTGAATGCGATAGGCGAGTCCCATCTAGGCTATAAATGGTGGAAAGACCGCGTGCGAAAATTGAAGAAAGCATGCGGATGCGAGATTTCAGAGAAAGTTTTCTGTATAGAATGTTTCCCGTACCACACTAAACACAAAATGGCGTTCGACTTGCCGTCTGGCAAGTATGTCGACGATTTTATTTATAGCGCGATGGAAGAGGATAAAGTCATAGTGCTTATGCGAAGTCGGAGAGAATGGTTTGCAAGAATAAAAGGTCTGGAGAATTACAGCAATCTGATTTTGCTCAACAGCTGCCAGAACGTCTCGCTGTCGCCTGGAAATATGACAAAGTCAGACTGGGAAAAACTTGTGAAGACGCTGAAATAAAAAAACGACAAAAATGTTTATGAAAGACCATCGTTTCGTTTGTCGAAGCGATAGCATTAGTTTATAAGCAAAAAAGTGAAAATATAAACGAATAGAAAGGCTTGGAAAAGATGGCGTGAGGAAAAGAGTTCTTGCGCCATCTTGCAGGCTGTTAAAATAAACTAAAGTATATATCATGGAAAAAAGGGATGTAGTGGTGTACAGTGAGGACTATAAGAAACTTGTTGATGCAACCGCACTTAAAGACAAATATTACGAGATTGACGAACGTGTCGAGGAAATTTGCAAAGAGGCATTCAAAGGTTGCGACAAGTTGGAAGAGATTGTCATGCCAAAGAAATTAAAAAAAATTGATAGCGAGGCTTTCCAGGGTTGCAGCAGCTTGACCAAACTTACATTGCCTGACAGCGTGATGAGCATCGGGAAAGGAGCTTTCTGCGGTTGCTCTGGCTTGACCGAACTGACATTGCCCAACAGCGTGAGGCTTATCGAGGTTTTTGCATTCGAAGGTTGCAGCGGTTTGACCAAGCTGACATTGCCGGACAGCATCACGAGCATCGGGGATTGTGCGTTCTATGGTTGCTCTGGCTTGACCGAACTGACATTGCCCAACAGCGTGAAGAGCATTGGGGAATCTGCTTTCGCATATTGCAGCGGCTTGACCGAACTGACATTGTCCAACAGCGTGACGAGCATCGGATATAGTGCTTTCAGGGGTTGCAGCGGCTTGACCGAACTGACATTGCCCAACAGCGTGACGAGAATCGGGAATCATGCTTTCGATAGTTGCAGCGGTTTGACCGAACTGACATTGCCCAACAGCGTGAAGAGCATCGGAAGGTATGCTTTCCAAGGTTGCACAGGCTTGACTGAACTGACATTGCCCAACAGCGTGAAGAGCATTGGGGATGGTGCTTTCGCATATTGCAGCGGCTTGACCGAGCTAACATTGCCCAACAGCGTGACGAGTATCGGGAATTGTGCTTTCGGGGGTTGCAGCGGCTTGACTGAACTGACATTGCCCAACAGCGTGACGAGTATCGGGAATTGTGCTTTCGGGGGTTGCAGCGGCTTGACTGAACTGACATTGCCCAACAGCGTGAAGAGCATTGGGGATGGTGCTTTCGCATATTGCAGCGGCTTGACCGAGCTAACATTGCCCAACAGCGTGACGAGTATCGGGAATTGTGCTTTCGGGGGTTGCAGCGGCTTGACCGAATTGACATTGCCTAACAGCATTACGAGCATCGGGGATTATGCTTTCGCATATTGCAGCGACTTGTCGAAGATAACATCGTTGGCTGAAATTCCGCCAATGTGTGGCTTCAAAGTGTTTAACGGAGTCAATAAAACTAACTGCGAATTGATTGTTCCGGAAGGATCTGTTGCCGCCTATACGCGGGCGGAAGACTGGAATAAATTCAGCAACATAAGGGGCTTTTCGAAGTAGAGGTCACCTTGGCTGACAAGACACGGAAGATTGTGGTGGAATAGCCGCATCGCGCGTTGACATTGTTTCGTGGCGCAGAGCTCACGTATTCCGTCTTTTTTACGTTGAGTATATATAGACAAAAAGGACTGGCACGGGGTGTCAGTCCTTTTGGTTATAAAAGTATTGCCGCAGGGCAATAGTCAGAATTATTTCTTGCGTTTCTGCTGTTCGCGGAGCATCGCCTCCTGTCGTTTCTGGGCAGCCTCGAGGCGAGCCATGAATCCGCTTTTCTTGCGCGGTTTCTTGGCGTTTTCAGCCATCTTGGCGCGCACCTTGTCTTCCTTGATGATGAATCGGAAAGCGTATGTCTGAGCGATTGTTATGAGCAGAGAGATGAAGTAGTAGTAGCTCAAACCGGCTCCATAGTCGTTGAAGAACACGAGGAACATTACCGGCATCAGGTACATCATCCACTTCATTCCCGGCATCTGGTTGTTGCTCGGGTTTGCCTGCATGTTGAGGTAGGTGTAGATGATGTTCACACCCGTCATCAGCAAGCAGAAGAGACTCAGATGGTGTCCGAAAATCCAGTTGATGACAGGGATGTTTGCATCCCATTCGAGAATCATGTCGGGCGCCGACAAGTCGGGAGCCCAAAGGAACGACTCTCCGCGCAGCTCGATGCATGAAGGCAGGAATGAGAACATAGCCACGTAGACTGGCAATTGCAGAATCATCGGCAGACATCCGCTCATCGGGTTGGCACCCGCGCGGTTGTAAAGCTCCATCATCTTCTGCTGGCGCTTCATCGCGTTTTCGTTGCCAGGGTATTTATCGTTGATTTCCTTGATGTCGGGAGCGAGCACGCGCATCTTCGCCTGAGAAGAGAAGCTCTTATAGGTGAGCGGGAAGAGCACGAGTTTGATGAAGATTGTGAGCAGCAGGATGATGATTCCGTAGTTCAAGTTCATCGTTCCCAAGAAGTTGAAGATAGGGATGATGATGCAAGTGTTTATCCAGCGGAACATTGACCATCCAAGCGGAATCAGGCGAGTGAGTTCCAAATCCTCATCGGGCGAGATCTTGTCGTCAAACGACGAGAGCAGTTTGTACTCGTTCGGGCCGAGGAAGAAGTTGAACGCCGCCGGTTTCGGATTGTTCACGTTGTATTCAAGAGAGCTGTTGAACGACACGTCTTTGAGGAAATCATTGTGCTCCTCGCTGTTCTTGTCGATAACCGCGCTTTTCATAGGAGCGGCTCCGATGAAATGCTGGTCTGCGATAAGCACACAAGAGAAGAACTGGTATTTGAACGCCACCCATTTCAGGTGATTGTTGGTCTTTTCCTCGTCGTTGCTTGTCTCGCTGAGGTTCTCCACGTTGTCGCCCGAAAATTTGTAGAACACACCACTGTTGCGCTCCTCGAAAGTCTGACCTTTCTCGTGGCGCATCATCTTCTGGTTCCATTCAAAGTCCATAGTCGACACGTTGGAAGAGATAACGGCAGCCATGTTCTGCTGCACCACTTCCATACGCACGAGATAGCTGTTTTTAGGAAGCGTATATCGGATGCCGAAGTAAACGCCTTTTCCGAAGTCGAGTTTCATCAGCACCGTAGAGTCGTTTTCCTGCACCGGAGTGAAGTTGAACTCCTTGGTGTCGAAACGGTGGGTGTCGGTGTTGATGGCGAATCCGTAAGAGTTGTGCTTGTTGTCGAAAAGCACGCAGTTGCCATCTTTTCCATGTTGGAAAGCGTTGTATTTCTTCAGCGTAGCCTTCGCTATTTGACCGCCTTTCGAAGAGAGGTCGAGCGTCAGCAGCTCGTTCTCAAGTTTTACGGTCTTGTTTCCACCGCCAACAAACTGCACGAAGTCGGAGTATTTAGCCACATTTTCGGCGGCATCGCGCACCTTCTTCATCGCCGCGTTGTAGAGCAGGCGGTTGTCGGCCGACGGAGCGTGCTGCAAATCAGAGAGAGCCACGGTCATATTGCCGTCCATCATAACCGAGCCGGTAAGGCTGTCGGAAGCGATGGTGAAACTCACATTGTCGTTTGTCAGCACCATCTTGTCGCCGTCCTGCTTGCCGTATTGGCGCACGATGGTCTTGATGCGGGCAAGCTCGTTGGCGTTGAGGCTGTCGGCAATGTCGGTTGTGGCCTGTTTTGCGTCAGCCTTTTCAGTCTTTTCGGTTGTCGGCTGGTTGCTTTGGTCGTCGCCCGAGTTGAGCATTGAGAATCCGAAGATTACCACACCCATCAGCAACAAGCCGAGAATCGTGTTTTTGTCCATTATTTTCTTCTGTTATTTATTTTATTTCTTTTGATTGTCGATGGCGGCTTTCACGAAGCTGAGGAACAGCGGGTTTGGAGAAAGCACCGTGCTGCTGTACTCAGGGTGATACTGTGTGCCGATATACCATTTCTTTTCTGGAATCTCAACGACTTCAACCAAGTGTGTGTCAGGGTTTTCGCCAACACATTTCATACCGGCGTCCTCAAATTGCTTGCGGAATTCCTCGTTGAATTCAAAGCGGTGGCGATGACGCTCGCTGATGTGTGTTGAGCCGTAAGCCTCAGCCGCTTTCGAACCGGCTTTGAGCACGCAGTCGTATGCGCCCAGACGCATAGTGCCGCCCATGTTGGATATGCTCTTCTGTTCCTCCATAAGGTCGATGACGTTGTAAGGAGTCTGCGGGTTCATCTCGGTGCTGTTTGCATCCTTCAGTCCGAGCACGTTGCGAGCGTACTCAATCACCATGCACTGCATGCCCAGGCAGATGCCGAATGTAGGCTTGTCGTGTTCGCGGCACCATTTAAGCGCAGAGAACTTGCCTTCGATGCCACGTTGACCGAATCCCGGAGCCACAATCACGCCGTCCATGTTCTTGAGCAGTGACTCCACGTTGTCGTCGTTCACCTTCTCGGAGTGGATGCTCACGAGCTTGAGACGGCGGTTGTTGTAGGTGGTTGCTTGGAACAAAGCCTCGTTGATTGACTTGTATGCGTCCTGAAGCTCGACATATTTGCCCACAAGACCGATTGTGACAGTCTCTGTGGCATTGTTCATCTTGTCGAGGAAGTTTTTCCACTGACTCATGTCGGGCTCGCCCTCGTATGGAGTGTTGGTTTTTTTCAGGATAATCTCGTCGAGATGCTGGGCGTGCATGCCCATCGGCACCTCGTAGATGCTAGGCATGTCGATGGATTGGATGACAGCGTCGGGCGACACGTTGCAGAACAACGCCACCTTGCGGCGCATTGCTGTCGGGATTTCCTTTTCTGTGCGCAGGATAAGCACGTCGGGCTGGATGCCCACCTCCTGCAGTTGCTTTACAGAGTGTTGCGTAGGCTTCGTCTTCAACTCCTTTGCGGCGTTGAGAAACGGCACATATGTCAAGTGGATGCAGATGCAGTTAGAGCCAAGCTCCCATTTCAGCTGACGCATGCTCTCGAGGAACGGCAGCGACTCGATGTCGCCCACGGTGCCGCCGATTTCCGTGATTACGAAATCGTATTTGCCGGTGTTTCCGAGCAATTTCACGTTGCGTTTGATTTCATCGGTGATGTGAGGGATAATCTGCACCGTCTTGCCGAGATAGTCTCCGCGGCGCTCCTTGTCGATGACGCTTTGGTAGATACGCCCGGTGGTGATGTTGTTCGCGCGAGTAGTGTGGACGTTGGTGAAACGCTCATAGTGACCGAGGTCGAGGTCGGCCTCGTGGCCGTCGACAGTCACATAGCATTCGCCATGCTCGTAGGGGTTCAATGTGCCCGGATCGATGTTGATATACGGGTCAAACTTTTGGATAGTCACTCTAAAACCGCGCGAAAGCAGCAATCGCGCCAATGAGGAAGAAATGATTCCTTTTCCAAGCGAAGAAACCACGCCTCCCGTTACGAAGATATATTTCGTTTCCACTCTGATTATTAATTTTTTTGCAAAGATAGTGCAAGGCGAGAGAAAAACAAAATCAAGCTTGCTTGAAATTTTGATTTTCCGAGCCGCAGCCTGTCTTATGGAAAGATAGTGCAAGGCGAGAGAAAAACAAAATCAAGCTGCTTGAAATTTTGATTTTCCGAGCCGCAGCCTGCGTCGCGGGAGTGCCGTCGCTCTGCGACGATAGCCCGCCAACGTTGCCATTGTTTAATGTCGTAAAGTTCGACATATTCCGCTTCTTTAACAACGTCTTTTTTACATTGAGCCGAGAAACCGAGCGAAAAAAGGAGATTTCTTCACTATCTTATGGAATAGATACGAGCAATATTTTGGAATAACGTCGCAAATTATGCGACAAAAATGGGTAAATTTTGTCGCATAACCAAGGGAAGTCATCTAAAAAATGCACTGTTTTGCTTGAAATTTGATTTTCCGGCTTATGCCTTGTCCAAATCATCGTCGGCCACACGGATGCGGTTGTCGTATGTCAGCATGTCGGCGCGCTGGTAGCAATAGTCGGCTGACGCCAGCGACTGCGAAGGGTCGTAGCGGTTTGACCGGATGTCGAAGATGCCGCACATAAGGTCGTAGAGCAAGTCGTTGGTGAAATATCGGTCGCGGTTGTCGGCGAGAGCCTTCGCCACGGCGGGATGGCGGTCGATGTAACTGTCGGACAGGTAGGTCCATAGCGGGATGCGCACCATCTTGAATCCGAGGAAGCGCGGCGACCGTCGCATGTCGGGAATGCCTCCGTGGTCGGAGCAGTAGACCATCGCTTCGAGGTTGAGGCGTTGGCTCGCTTTTTCAAAGGCTTTTTGCAATACGCTGTCAGTGAAGTGGATGGAGTTGCGGTAGCATTCCACATCGCCCAAGTCGGTGCGCAGTCCGTTGGCTTTGGCGTAAGATTCCGGATAGCGGTTCTCATAGTTGAAATGGCTGCCTATCAGGTGCAGCACAACGAAATTGTCGACCGTGGGGTCAATCGTGTCGAGAAAGTCGATGAGTGAAGAGTCATATTGCGCCTCGACCGAACTAAGAGTCCACTCGGCGCGGTCGGAGGTTGAAGCCACGAGAGTTGCCGACGTGTCGTTCATTCCGATATGCCCCTGGTTGCTGAACCAGCTTGTGCGGTAACCTGCTTTGCGCGCGATGTCGATAACCGACACAGAGTCGGAAAACTCACGGTTGTTGTATTGGCTGCGTTCGGTCAAAGCCCGTTCCAGCGCCGGGACGGTCTGCATGGCGCATGAATATGCGTTGCGGAAAAACGAGAAATGACGCCTGTCGCGGCTCATAGCCGTTTCCCATGGGGTTGTTTCCCACGGCTGGTCGGGCTCGAACGCGCTCATATAGTCGCGGCATGCCGACTCGCCGATCACCAGCAGCACGGTGTGTGGCTTTCCGCCTTCGGCATTGCGTGTCACCGAGAGGTCGCTCAGGCGTTGCTCCATGCCGGTGCGGTAGCGGCGCGAGCCACGGAAGTAGTCGCGCACGTCGATATACAGATTGACCACACCAGTGCGCACAAACAGTCCGTGGCGCGGTTTCCAGATGTAGACGGTGAAATAGGCGAAGACCGCAGCGGTGATGGCATAGAGCCACCATGCGGTGTCGGCAGGCGATGCCGTCTGCCAGTTGGCTGCCACAAGAGCGGCAGTCAATCCAATAAATCCGGCTACTACAACCACTACTTTCACAATGCCGAGCGACCGCACATATTCGACCGTTTCCGATGCGTATGTGTCGAGCAAGGGAATCATTCCTGCATCGTCGATGCATGTGCGGTAAACGGAATAGTAGCCGATATGAGCCAGCGGAATTATCAGGATTGCCGCTTCGGCAAGTCCGGTGACGATGCCTGCCGCCGCCGGAGACAATGCTGCTGTGATGCCTTGCAGAGCCGACAGCCATCCGAAAATATAGATACCGAAAGCGATGTCCATGTGGTTGTCGTAGTCGGGCGACGTCTGCCGGTTGGTTTTGTCATACAAGACGTTGTAGGTGACAATCCACAGCGTGGCAGTCAGCAGTGCGCAGACAGCCGGCAGGGAGAATGAGCTTTGGCGCATGAGCAGCATCGGAATGACAACCTGTACGGCTGCGATGAGGTAGCGCCGCAGTTGCTGGCCTCGGGAGTTGCGTGCCAGTCCCATGTTGAAACGTCGGAAGATGCCGTATCCTACGGCGAAAAGATAGATGGCTATGATTGTTGGAATCATCTCTGCATTGGGGAAAACAAAAGGGTGTGGGAATGCTTAGTTCTCACACCCCTTGGATATCTGTAAAATGGTTTATGAATTGAGTTGGTCAATGATTGCTTGCTCGGCATCCTGCAGCTGTTTGAGCTGTTTTTTCATTCTTGACAGGTCGTTGCCGAGTTGTGCCTGATTCTTTTCTTTGAAAATTTTCACGGCCTTGTCGGCGTCGTCAGAATATACAGCCATATAGCAGTCGAGCGACTTCTCGATATAGTCGGAAAGGTAGGTCGCGTCGTTTCTGACCGACGACGACTCTTTCTGTGCAAGATAGTGGAATGCGATGGCGAGGTCTGACAGGTTGTCGATGCTGAGGTCATCTTTCTGCGAATATAGCTCGGCGGCAGTTTTTGCAACGGCATCGACTTTGCCGTCTTTCATGTTTTTTGCCATTTCGGCACATGCCTTGTCGGCATCGGTCTGGCAAGAAGCCATCAGCAGACACACGGCAAGCATTGAAAGAATTGAAAGGATTTTTTTCATTGTTATGTTTTAATTTAAAAGTTCATTGAGTCGGCTACCGCCTGCTGGAATTTCGACAGGTTGGCATTGTAGTTTTTTGCCACGGCATCCATGTCCACCTTTTTTTCTGTGAACCGTGCGCGTGCAGCGTTCGAGTCTTTGCCCACAGCGCTGTTGTAGCAGTCGATGGTTTTCAGCACATAGTCGTAGCGCGTCACGGCATCCGACGACTTGTCGACCAGCTGGTGGTAGATTATCGCCAGGTCGGCAAGGTTTGTAGCCGAGCACGCACTTTTCTGTGCGTATACTTTCGAAGCGGCATCCTCTGCCTTTGAGATATCGCCGGCAATGATGCTGTCGTAGATGGTTGAGCAATTGTCGTCGATCGGACCGGCGAATGCCGCCAAGTTGGCGAGCAGTATGCTGAAAACTAAAAATAATCGTTTCATAATATTCCTCCTTTTGATTTTGCAAAATTACATAAATTTATCTGTTTATGTGGTTTTGACTTGGAAAAACGTGAAAAGATTAATTCCTGTGATGATTTGTTCGCCGCATAGTGACAGCCTTGTTATGAAGAAATAATAACATTTTGGAAATAAAAAGATAAAACACTTGCATTCTTAATCGTTTTGACATACATTTGCAATGATGAAGAAACCACTTTAAAACAACACGCATAGAGCAGATAAAAATAGACTAAAACAACATAAACAAAACTTTTATGAAAAAACTGTATCTATTCATTATGTTCGCAGTGCTGGCGTCATTGGGATTTGCCAACGCCGCAACTGTGACGGATGTGCTTACCGCCAAATTGTTTACGGCGACAGGAAGCTCGTACACGGATTTCTCCAACGTGACAGTCACATCGTCGGCTGTGTATGCCGGCAATTCTGCCAAGTCTGATGCTGGCGCAATTCAGCTGCGCTCAAAGAAAAACAACAGCGGAATCGTTACGACGGCTTCTGCCGGAACTGTGAGAAAAATCACTGTGGTTTGGGACGACGCTACAGCCAGTGGGCGCACCATCGATGTGTATGGCAAATCGACAGCCTACTCTTCTGACACCGACCTTTTCGGTTCAGCTGACGTTCAGGGCGTGTTGATTGGCTCGATTGCCAAAGGACAGTCTGAACTGGTCGTTGAGGGCGATTATCAGTTTATCGGAATCCGTTCCAATTTCGGTGCTATCTATGTGACAAGCATCTCGGTGGAGTGGGAAGCAGGCAGCACTCCTGCGAAGCTCAAGGCTCCGATTATTTCCGGTGTGGAGAACGGCGTTGAGTATAAGTCGGCAAAAGTCGCAATCTCATATCCTGCAGGCGCCACTTCGATGACATGGGCAGTGACCAAGGACGGCGCTGCGTGGAAGGGCGGCGACGCAACGTCGGCAGTTTCGGTCGACGTGACCGAGGACGGCTCTTATGAGGTCAGCGCATCGGCAACCGACGGTGCAACAACCAAGACTGCTGAAAACGTTACGTTCACAATCAAGGCTCCTACAGTTCCGACAGTCGGCTACGAGGCAATGGATGTGGCAAACGTCAAGGAAGGCAACTACATCATTGTCGGCGAGAACGACGGCAAGTTCTATATGATGAAGAACGAAACCTATAGCGTCAACTATGTGGCTGCTACCGAGACCACACTCAACGGCACAGAAAGTTTCTCTTCAGCCAACTTGTTCACAATCAAGAAACAGGGCGAAGGCTACACCATCCAGAGTGCTGACGGCAAGTATGTGACAGTTGAAAAGTCGACCAACGGCACGAAGACATACTACAACCTCCGTGTGGGCAAAGACGCGTCAGATGCGGTTTGGAAATTTGCCGACGCAACGGGTGGCAAGGTTCAGGCTACATATGGCGAGTTCACCAATTTCATGTCGTTTATATGGTATTCGAAGGTTGAACCGGGTGTTCCGGAATTCTCTACGGGCTATCAGGACAGCCATATCCGTCCGGCATTCTACTATGTGGGCGATGTGACACCGGTAGAACCGGAGGCTGTCAAGGTGGCGTCGATTGCTGAATTCTATACAAAAGGTCTGGCTGATTCCGGACCGGAATATGAGTTCACTTGCCCACTGACGGCTACATATCAGTCGGGAAAGAATCTTTATGTTACCGACGGCACCGACGGTATGCTTATCTACGGACAGCCAGACAAAGTCTGCGTGAACGGCTTTGTGCTTGCTCCTGGTGTCAAAGGTAAATTCAGTAATTTCAATGGCTCTTATCAACTCACTGATGCCGTTCTCACTGAAATCACCGATAATGGTAAGGGTGTGGCTCCTGAGGAAATGACCATAGCTGGAATCACTGCCGAAAAGCAGAACCGCTATGTCGTGATCCGCAACGCGATGCTCGACACGGAAGATGGTGTCACTACGCTTTTTGACGACACGGGCACCATCGTTGCCTTTGACAAAGGATTTATCGCATTCCCTGCGGATGAAAGCAAAATCTATGACGTGACGGCCATGACGGCGTATTTCAAGGGTCAAGTTCAGGTTTATCCTGTCAACTTCACTGAAATTCCGAAAGAAGTAGTTCAGGAGCCGGGCATCGGAATCTCTGGATATCCATTGAATCCGGACTCTGATGAACACATTTATTACGGCGAAGTCGAAGTCATTGTCATGAAGTCAGACGACGTGGCTTCAATTCATGCCGTAGTGACAAAAGACGGTGTTGAGGTAGACAACGTCACCGCAACAGAGGAGTGGAGGAAAACATATTCGGAAGTGGGCAAGTATCTTATATCTGCCACGGCGACAAACGGCTCTTTGACTTCTGCGCCTATTGAGGCGGAGTTTGAGATTGTGCCGGAACCGGTGATTACCGCTCCTACATTCTCATTGGCTGAGGGCACATACACAGGCACTCAGATCGTTACAATTGAGGGCTATCGCGGCTCGATGATTGTGGGAACTTGCAATGACGACGATGTCTACGACTATTCTCCATGTGACGTGACCCTTGCCGCTCCTGCGACAGGCGAGATTACATATGTGCTGACCGTGCATTCAGAACTCGGTGAGAAGCAGGGCGAGGAGTCGACAGCCACTTATGTAATCAAGGCTGGCGAGCCTGCTGCCGAAGGTGCGTTCCATCTCGTCACTTCCGCTGAAATGCTCAAGGAAGGCGCGAAGGTGATTTTGGTTAGCGAAACCAACGCAATGTCGACAGTGCAGAACGTGAAGAACGCTGCAAAACAGTACCGTCAGAGCACTACAGTCGTTGTCGACGGCAATGTGGTGCCGTCAGTCGGCACAGACGTGGCTGTGTTTACAGTGGGCAAGGACGGCGACAACTACACATTCTACAACGCAGCGACGAAAACAGAGACTGGTGCCGCTATGCCGGGCTACCTCTGCGCTGTAAGCAACGAGAAAAATGCTCTTGGCGTTGAGTCGACACTCAGCGACAACGGCAAGTGGAGTGTGGAATTTGCCGGCAGCACCGTTAAGATGCTTGCACAAGGTGAATTCACCCGCAATCTGCTTCAATTCAACTATAATGGATTCCGTTGCTACAAACCGTCGACGACAACCATCGACACCAAATTGTCAATCTATTGCCAAGTGGAGTCGGGTGTGGACGATGCAACGGCCGATATGGTCAAGATTATAGGCGAAGAGGGCGCAATCCGTGTTGTCGCAGAGTCGGCCGATGTGACTGTCTACACAATGACAGGTCAGACTGTGGCTGTGGCTGCGGTCGACGGCGAGGCTACAATCCGTCTTGCTGCTGGATTCTACATTGTGCGTGCAGGTGGCACAACAGTCAAAGTTGTGGTGAAATAATCAGCACACACCTTGAAAATATTGAGCCGGGGCGACTTATTCATCGTCTCGGCTCTTTTTTCTCGTGTTTATTCATTAACTTTGCAAACTAATTTTTTAATCAGACAGAGATATAATGAGAAGATGGCGTATTGAGGACAGTGCCGAACTCTACAATATTACGGGCTGGGGACTGAAGTATTTCTCAATCAACGACAATGGTCACGTTCAGGTGACTCCGCGTGAAGGTTGTGCATCCGTCGATTTGAAAGAATTGATGGATGAGTTGCAGATTCGTGACATTACCGCTCCGGTGCTGTTGCGTTTCCCCGACATCCTCGACAATCGCATCGAGAAGATTTCGCGATGCTTCAAGCAAGCTGCCGAGGAGTATAAATATGGCGCGCAAAACTTTATCATCTATCCGATAAAGGTGAACCAGATGCGTCAGGTGGTCGACGAAATCGTGAGCCACGGCAAGAAATTCAACATCGGGCTGGAGGCCGGCTCGAAGCCTGAGCTGCACGCTGTGCTCGCTACGAATATCGATGAGCACAATCTCATTATCTGCAATGGATACAAGGACGAGAACTATGTGGAGCTGGCTTTGTTGGCGCAGAAGATGGGACGCAGAATATTCCTCGTTGTGGAAAAGCTCAACGAGCTGCACTTGATTGCCCGCCTTGCAAAGCGGATCGGTGTGCGTCCGAACATCGGAATCCGCATCAAACTGTCGAGCTCGGGCAGCGGAAAATGGGAAGAGTCGGGCGGCGACCACAGCAAGTTTGGCTTGAACTCGAGCGAACTGCTGGAAGCTGTCGACGCTTTGGCTAAATACAAGATGGAGGACTGCCTGAAACTCATCCATTTCCATATAGGCAGTCAAATCACCAAAATACGCCGCATCAAGAATGCCCTGCGCGAGGCTACTCAGTTCTATGTGCAGCTCACGAAGATGGGCTTCTCAATCGACTTTATCGACATCGGCGGCGGACTTGGTGTGGATTACGACGGCACGCGTTCAAGCGCAAGCGAGAACAGCATGAACTATTCAATTCAGGAGTATGCCAACGATGCCATCTCTGCCATCGTCGACGCATGCGAGAAAAACGGGCTCAAGCAGCCTAACGTCATAACCGAGTCGGGACGCTCGCTCTCCGCCCACCATTCAATATTGATAATAGAAACGCTCGAAACCACCCAGTTGCCCGTGTGGAACGACAATGAGGAGGTGAGCGACTCAGACCATGAGCTGGCGCGCGAGCTGTATCAGATATGGGACCGCCTCGGACAGCAGTCGCTGCTCGAAAGCTGGCACGACGCCTTGCAGATACGCGAGGAGGCGCTCGACCGCTTCAGCCTCGGCATGCTCGACCTGCACACCCGTGCGCAGATCGAAAAACTGTTCTGGTCGGTGGCGCGCGAGGTCAACGACATTGCCAAGACAATGAAACATGTGCCTGAGGAGCTGCGCATCTCAAAAATGTTGCCCGACAAGTATTTCTGCAACTTCTCGTTGTTCCAGTCGCTTCCCGACTCATGGGCAATCGACCAGATGTTCCCGATAATGCCGATTTCACGTCTTGACGAGAAGCCTACCCGCACGGCGACGATTCAGGACGTCACCTGCGACTCCGACGGCAAAATCAACTGTTTCATATCGAGCCACGGCTTCTCCAACGCCTTGCCTATCCATCCGATAAAAAATGGCGAGTCGTATTATCTTGGTGTGTTCCTTGTGGGTGCATATCAGGAAATCCTCGGCGATATGCACAATCTGTTTGGCGACACCAATACGGTGCATGTCAGCGTGCATAAGGACGGCTACGAGATTGAGCAGATAATCGACGGCGAAACGGTGGCTGAGGTGCTCGACTATGTGCAGTACAACCCGAAAAAACTGGTGCGCAACGTCGAGACATGGGTTACACGCTCAATGAAGAGCGGAAAGATTACGCCGGAGGAGGGACGCGAGTTCCTTAGCAACTATCGTTCGGGTCTCTACGGATACACTTATTTGGAGAAAGACTGATGGCTTGCCGCTACTTCATGCGATTGGCTTATAACGGCACTCCGTTTCATGGATGGCAGCGCCAGCCGAATGCCGTAAGCGTGCAGGAGGAGCTGGAACGCGCGCTGTCGATGGTGTTGCGCCAGCCGGTGGCGGTTACTGGTGCCGGACGCACCGACACGGGCGTGAACGCTCGATGCATGTGGGCACACTTCGACACTGCGGAGGAAATCGCCGACGTGAAGCGCTTGGTGTGCTCGCTCAACAGCATCGTGGGCCGCGACATTGCCGTCTATTCGGTTGTGCGTGTGGCTGACGACGCCCATGCGCGTTTCGACGCAACAAGCCGCACGTATAAGTATTTCATTGGCAAACGCAAGTCGCCGTTTGACTACCATTTTTCGTGGACTCCTCCGTATGCGCTCGACGTGGAGGCGATGAACGAGGCGGCTTCCAAGCTGTTTGACTATAGCGATTTCACAAGCTTCAGCAAGCTGCACACCGATGCTAAGACCAACATCTGCCGCATCGACCATGCCCGTTGGGAGGATGAGGGCGAGAGGCTGGTGTTTACAATCACCGCCGACCGCTTTTTGCGCAACATGGTGCGCGCCATCGTCGGGACTCTTGTCGATGTGGGGCGCGGAAAGATTACCGTAGGGCAGTTTTGCGAAATCATCGAAAAGAAAGACCGTTGCGAGGCGGGCACGTCGGTGCCTGGCAACGCATTGTTTCTGTGGGACATAACTTATCCGTATATTTCATGACAGGGCATCGCGCATTGGATAGGCTTATGCGCTGCACGATGCTGCTGTCGATTGTGGCGCTTGGCGCGTGCTCGTGGATGCCGCGGCAGGGCGATTTGGTGTTTCAGGTGGCTGGCGGCGGCGACATGTCGCAGGCTATTGTCGATGCCACAATAAACACCGACTCCTTGCAGTTCGACCATGTGGCGGTGTTTGCCGGCTCGCGCCGCAACCCTTTTGTCGTGGAGGCTTCGCCTGAAAAGGGCGTGGTGAAGACGCCTTGGCGCGAATTTCTGAATAGGTCGGGCGGCGGTGTGGTCGTGAAGCGTCTTGATGCCGACTATCCAAAGCAGGAGGCGGTAGAGCGGGTGTTGGCGCATCTTGGACAGCCCTACGACTGGTATTATCTACCTGGCAACGGCAGGACATATTGCTCTGAATTGGTCGAGGAGTCTTATCTCTATGCCGACAGCACGCGCATCTTTCCCGCAAAGCCTATGCGCTTCCGTGCCGCCGACGGCACAATGCCGCAGTTTTGGACCGACTTGTTCCATCGGCTTGGGGCAAGTGTGCCTGAAGGAGAGCCCGGAACAAATCCAAACGACATGTCGAGGTTTCGTTTGCTCCACACTGTCAGGGTGTTCCGTTGAACGGCGAAAAAATATTTTCTAAAATAGTTGGCGGTTCAGAAAAAGTTTGTACCTTTGCAGCCGGGTAAGTCCTATACGGCCAGCTCCTTGTCAACTCCCCCAGGTCTTGACCGAAGCAAGGGTAGCAGGTTGTAGCGGCGCGATATAGATCGCTTGCCCACCTGCCTCTTTAGCTCAGTTGGCCAGAGCACGTGATTTGTAATCTC
>OGYC01001093.1_pt1 | contig 24369 bp, 21 predicted proteins | sample 1576461 | NCBI WGS metagenome assembly OGYC01 (sample SAMEA3541569, study PRJEB24748) | human gut metagenome | biome: human gut; feature: human-associated habitat; material: faeces | place: China | collected 2012 | reverse complement strand
TCCTCCGGCGGCTATTACTACTACCAGCCCACCACCGACACCAAGACCACCGACACCAAGGGCAGCCCCAAGACCTTCGACGCGGGCATTGCTCTGTATGTCGGCATGGCGCTGACCTCCGCCGCCGGCGTGGCGTTTGTGGGCAAAAAGCGCGAGGACTGACACCGTTTTCCGCGGTGTCTTACCCCGGCGCCGTGTGAAATAACAGAAGAGGCACCCCGTCAGGGGTGCCTTTTCTCATGCCTCAAAATAGGCTTCTGCCTGCTGAATATTCCGCTGTATCTCCTGCCGCAGCGCCTCCAGCGTGTCGAACCTCTGCTCGCCCCGCAGCCGGCGGCAGAACTCCACCCGGAGCTCCTGCCCGTACAGGTCGCCCTCGAAGCCCAGCAGGTACGTTTCCACGGACACCCGATCGCTGTCGGACACCGTGGGCCGCGTGCCCACGTTGGTCACGCCGGCGCACCGCCGTCCGTCCGGCAGAAATACCTCCGTCACGTACACCCCGTGCGCCGGGGCCAGCACGTGCTCCGGCACCGCCAGGTTTACCGTGGGGATGCCGATGGTCCGCCCGATCCGCTGTCCGTGCTGCACCGTCTGGCTCAGGCAGTGCCGGTGGCCCAGAAAGTCCGCCGCGCGCTCCATGTCGCCCGCCTCCACCAGCGTCCGGATGTACGTGGAGCTGACCGTGATGCCCTCCCGCTGTACCGGCGGGATGATGTCGCACCCGATGCCCATCTCCGCGCACTTCTGCCGCAAAAGCTGCACGTTCCCGGCGTTTTTATGGCCGAACCGGTGGTCGTGCCCGGCCACGAAGTGCACCGCGCCGTATGTCCCGATCAGCATTTCCAGATAGGCCTCCCACGGCATGGTCATCATCTCCCGGTCAAAGGGCGCGAAAATGACCCGCTCGATGCCGTACAGACGATCCATCAGCCCCTGCCGGTCCCGGTTGGAGTTGATCAGGTACACGGGCTGCCCCGTGACCACCTCCTTCGGCGGCCGGTCAAAGGTGAATGCCGCGGGGACGGCTCCCAGCTCCCGGGCGCGCTCCGCCGTCTTCCGCAGCAGTGCGCCGTGGCCCCGGTGCACGCCGTCGAAGAAGCCCAGGGCGATAACTGTCTTTTCCAAGTTGTTCACGCTCCGAAAAAGTTTTTCTCTGATGTCAGAACACCCGCTTCCCAGCGGCTCAGGCACAGAAACGCTCCGTCCGGGCCGTACACCCGGTACAGCCCCGGCTGCAGGCCCTCCGCCGCCAGCGGATTGCCGCACAGGCACCGTCTGTGGTCCCGTTCACCGGCGATGTGATAGGCCGGGTACTGCCGGAACAGCGAGTCGGTAGGGGAGAGCAGGGCCTCGCCCTGCGCCTGTACGTCCTCAATGCTGCGGCTCTCCGCCAGTGTAAACCCGGCGGCCATGGTCCGCCGCAGAGCGCTCATGCATCCGCCGCAGCCCAGCACCTGCCCGATGTCGTGGCACAGCGCCCGCACATACGTGCCCTTGCTGCACCGTATCCGCAGCCGCCAGTCGCCGTCCTCCGGCTCCAGCAGCGCCAGTTCGTGTATGGTCACCCGCCGCGGGGGCCGTTCGATCTCCTGCCCCTTCCGGGCCAGCTGATACAGCTTCTGCCCGTTGATCTTGATAGCCGAGTACATGGGCGGCACCTGGTCGATCTCCCCGGTGAACCGCGCCAGCACGTCCTCCAGCTGCGCCCGCGTCACGGACACAGGGCGCTCCGCCACCACCTCGCCGGTGGTATCCTGGGTATTGGTCGTCAGCCCCAGCCGCAGCCCCGCGACGTACTCCTTGTCCCCGCCCTCGGCGTAGGACACCGCCCGCGTGGCGTTTCCCACGAACACCGGCAGCACGCCGGTGGCCATGGGGTCCAGCGTTCCGGCGTGGCCCACCTTTTTCGTTTTCAGTATGCCCCGCAGCTTGCCGCACACGTCCATGCTGGTCCATCCCGCGGGCTTGTCGATAATGATGATCCCGTCGGCCATGTTATCCCATGACCTCCGTATAGGCCGCCAGAATGGCCGCCTTCGCCTCGTCCATGGTGCCGTCCACCGTGGCCCCGGCGGCGCCCTTGTGGCCGCCGCCGCCCAGCACGCGGCACACGGCGCTGGCGTCCACCCGCGGTCCCGTCCGCAGCGACAGCTTCACCCGTCCCGGCTTCAGCTCCCGCAGCGTGATGCCGCAGTCGGTGCCCTGCACCAGCGCCGCCAGGCTGCTCAGCTCCTCCACGTCGGACTCGGCAGCGCCCAGCTCCCGGCACAGCGCCAGAGGGATGGACATCACCACCACCCGGCCGTTGTCGTACAGCTCCATGTCCGCCACCATCCGGGCCTCCATGGCCAGCCGCACCGGCGACTTCGTGCGGAACAGCGCCTTGTTCACCGGCCCCACGTCGATGCCCCGATCCATCAGCGCGGCGGCGATGCGATGTGTCCGCGCCGTGGTGTTGGCATAGACGAAGCACCCGCAGTCTGTGGAGACCGCCACATACAGCGCCATGGCTATCTCCGGCGTGATATCCGTCAGCCTGCCCACGATCTCATACACGATCTCGCCGCAGGCGGCGGCCTCCGCGTCCAGGCACGTCCGTTCCGCGAAGAACTCCTGGGATCCGTGGTGGTCGATGGCCAGGCAGATGTTGTTTTTATACGGCACCGCGTTCTCCGGCAGCAGATTGGGCGCCGCGATGTCCACCGACACCACGCTCTGCGGCACATAGCCCTTCGGTGCCCACAGCCCCTCGGCGTAGGGCGTGTACGTCTCCGTGATCTCCGGGTTTTCCAGCAGATACGCCGTCCGGCCCAGCGCCCGCAGGGCGCGGCACAGCGCGGCGGCACAGCCCACCGTGTCCCCATCCGGGCGCACATGGGTCAGGATCAGCACGCCGTCCAGCGTCCGCAGAAAGTCCGCTGTCTCCTGCACCGTCAGCCGCGCGCTCATTCCCGGTCCTCCGGCAGCACGATGTCCGCGTTGGCGGGGTTGGCGGGCTTCACGTGGTTCAGCAGGTCCAGAATGTGCGCGCCGTGGGCGATGGAGTCGTCCATGAAGAACTGCAGCTCCGGCGTGTAGCGCAGGTCGATGGCCTGGCCCAGCTCGTGCCGCAGATATCCGGACGCAGACTTCAGCCCCTTCATCAGGCCCTTTTCATCCGCGCAGTTCAGCGCGCTGATATACACCCGCGCGTACCGCAGGTCGCTGGTGGTGTCCACCCGCGTGATGGTCAGCATCCCCTCGGATACCCGCGGGTCCTTTACGGTGCGGAGTAGGGCGCTCAGCTCCTTACGTATCTCCTCGTTGATGCGCCCGATACGGTTTCCGGCCATAGACCGTTCCTCCTCTCAAGAAAAAGATGGGTGGGCGCTCGCCCACCCATCGGCTGTTTGTTATACCTCGATCTGCTCCATGGTGAAGGCCTCCACGATGTCGCCTTCCTTGATGTCGTTGAACTTCTCGATGCTCAGACCGCACTCGTAGCCGGACTGGACCTCCTTCACGGAGTCCTTGAACCGCTGCAGGGAGGCCAGCACGCCCTCGTGGATGACGATGCCGTCGCGGACCAGCCGCACCTGGCAGTCCTTGCGCTGCAGCTTGCCGTCCTGCACGTAGCAGCCGGCGACCGTGCCCACGCCGGACACCTTGTACGTCTGGCGCACCTCGGCGTGGCCCAGCAGCACCTCGCGGAACTTGGGGGCCAGCATACCCTTCATGGCGGCTTCGATCTCGTTGATGGCATCGTAGATCACGCGGTACATCCGCATATCCACGTTGGCCCGGGCGGCACTGTCGCGGGCAGCGGCGTCCGGCCGGACGTTAAAGCCCACGATGATGGCCTGAGAGGTGGACGCCAGCATGACGTCGCTCTCGTTGATGGCGCCCACGCCGCCGTGGATCACGCGGACGCGGACCTCCTCGTTGCTCAGCTTCTCCAGCGAGGCCTTCACCGCCTCCACGCTGCCCTGCACGTCCGCCTTGACGATCAGGTTTAGGTTCTTCATCTCGCCGGCCTGGATCTGGCTGAACAGATCCTCCAGCGACACCTTGGTCACAGGGGCGTTGGCCTTGGCCTTTTCCTCGGCCTTGCGCTGCTCCACCAGCTCGCGGGCCAGCTTTTCGTCGGCCACGGCGTTGAAGGTAGCGCCGGCGGAGGGTGCCTCGCTCAGACCCGTGATCTCCACGGGCACGCTGGGTCCGGCCTCGGTGATGCGCTGGCCCTTGTCACTGACCATGGCACGCACGCGGCCCACAGAGGTACCGGCGATGATGATGTCGCCCTGATGCAGCGTGCCGTTCTGTACCAGCAGCGTGGCCACGGGGCCGCGGCCCTTGTCCAGCCGCGCCTCGATCACAGTGCCCTGCGCCGCGCGGTTGGGGTTGGCCTTCAGCTCGCCCACCTCGGCGGTCAGCGTCAGCATCTCCAGCAGATTGTCCACGCCCATGCCGGTCTTGGCGGAGATGGGGCACACGATGGTGTCGCCGCCCCACTCCTCGCACACCAGGCCGTACTCGGTCAGCTGCTGCTTGATGCGCTCGGGGTTGGCCTCGGGCTTATCCATCTTGTTGATGGCCACGATAATGGGGATACCGGCGGCCTTGGCGTGGTTGATGGACTCCACCGTCTGGGGCATGATGCCGTCCTCGGCGGCCACCACCAGAATGGCGATATCCGTCACCATGGCGCCGCGGGCGCGCATGGAGGTAAAGGCCTCATGGCCGGGGGTATCCAGAAATGTGATGGGCTTGCCGTTGATCTGCACCTGATAGGCGCCGATGTGCTGGGTGATGCCGCCGGCCTCGCCGCTGGCCACGTGGGCGTTGCGGATATAGTCCAGCAGGCTGGTTTTGCCGTGGTCCACGTGGCCCATGACCACCACCACGGGTGCCCGGGGCACCAGATCCTCGTCCTTGTCCTGATGGTCGTCGATCAGGCGCTCCTCGATGGTAACGACGACCTCCTTCTCTACCTTGCAGCCCATCTCCTCGGCGATGATGGCGGCGGTGTCGAAGTCGATCATCTGGCTCAGGGAGGCCATCACGCCGTTCTTCATCAGGCACTTGACCACCTCTGCGCCGGTCTTCTTCATCCGGCTGGCCAGCTCGCCCACGCTGATCTCGTCGGGGATCTGCACGGTCACAGGGGTCTTCTTGATGACCTCCAGCCGCAGCTTCCGCAGCCGGTCGGCCTCCTCCTGCTTGCGCTTGTTGCTGGCGAAGTTATTGTCCCGCCGCTGCTTATTGCTGCGGAACTTCTCCTTGCCCTGTGGGGCCTGCTGGTCCCGCTTGCCGCTGCTGCGGGCGTCGGCCATATCCTGCAATTTCTCGTCGTACTTGTCCAGATTGACGTTGGTGGCCTTGCGTGTGTCCACCACCTGCCGCTGGGGCACGCGGGACATGGGCTGTTTGGGCTGCTCCGCCTTGGGCGCGCCGCCCTGCTGGGGCCTGCCGCTCTGGCCCTGACCCTGTACCGGCGCGGACGCGTTCTGCGCCGGCTTGGCGGCGGGCTTCTCCGCCTTCTTCTCCTCCGGCTTGGCGCCCTCGGCGAAGATCACCGCGATGCTGCTCACCGGGTTGTGCTGGGTCAGATACTCAAAGATCAGGCTCAGCTCCCGGTCCTCCAGCACCTGCATATGATTTTTGGGCGTTTCGGCGTACTTGGTCAGGATCTCCGTGATCTCCTTCGTGGACACGCCGAAGTCCTTGGCCACCTCATGCACTCTGTATTTGTTAGCGATACTACCCAAATAAAGCCACCTCCATCTCAGTTGCTCGCGCCGCGCTCACGGCACGCTGTGTTCCTGTTATCTGCCGGTCGTCTTCCGGCTTCCCTTGCCCTTCTTTACCGGCCGCGCGTTTTCATACCGTGCGCCGGGGGCCTCCTTCTTTGTCGGCCGTTTATCCCTGGGCGGGCGGCCGCTCCGTTCCTTATAGACCCGGTCGGGGCGCCCCTCCGGATACTCCCGCTGCGGCGGACGCCGGTGTTCCGGCGCGGGGGGCCTGTGCTCCGGTGCCGGAGGCTCCGGAGACGCGTGGGGCGGTTCCGGCGGCTTGCCGCCGTGAACGCGGTGCCTGCCCTGCCGCAGGTTCTTCTCGTGCTGTAATTGCTCTTCCTTCCGTTCCCTTGCCCGTTTGGCCTTCAGGTCCAGTGTTTCCGCCGCCGCACCGTAGATCTCCGGCTCCACCGCCGCCAGCTTTTTCACCAGCGACTGGGCGAACCCGATATCCGTCACCGCGCACATGGCCACGCTGGTCTGGCCCAGCGCCCGGCCGAAATCCTCCTTGTCCGCCGGGAAGGGCAGGCACAGACAGCTGCCTGCCCGGCCGAAGCTGTACGCCCGCCGCACCGAGGATGCCGCCGCGTCCCGCGCCGTAAAGATGACCCTGGCCTTCTTGGCCCGTGCCGCCGCGCCTACGGGCTCCTCGCCCACGGCCACCGCACCGGCGCGCAGCGCCAGACCCAAAGTGGATAACAAATGTTCTGTCACAGTGCCACCATCTGCCCTTCCAGCGCGTCGTACACCTCCGCCGGTATGGCGGTGTCGAAGGCGCGCTCCAGCGCACGGCTTTTCCGTGCTTTTTTCAGGCACTCCGGGTCCGGGCACACGTACGCGCCCCGGCCGGATTTCTTCCCGGTGCTGTCCAGCAGTATCTCCCCCTCCGGGGTCTTCACGATACGCAGCAGCGCCTTTTTGTCTTTCATTTCCCGGCAGCCCACACATTGCCGCTGGGGTATCTTACGGGTCTTCTGCATCGCTGCCGTTCCTTTCCGCAGCCGCCGCTTACTCCGCGTTGGCCGCCTTGATGTCGATCTTATAGCCGGTCAGCCGCGCGGCCAGACGGGCGTTCTGCCCCTCCTTGCCGATGGCCAGACTCAGCTGGTCGGCGGGCACCGTCACGCGGCAGGCCTTGCCCTCGTCGGCCAGCTGCACGCTGACCACATCCGCCGGCGCCAGCGCCGCGGCGATAAACTCCGCCGGGTCCTCGCTGTACTTCACAATGTCGATCTTCTCGCCCCGCAGCTCGTCCACGATGGCGTTCACGCGCTGCCCCCTGGGGCCCACGCACGCGCCGATGGCGTCCACGTTGGGGTCCTCGGACCACACGGCGATCTTCGTGCGGTTGCCCGCCTCCCGGGCGATGGACCGCACCTCCACGGTGCCGTCGTAGATCTCCGGCACCTCCAGCTCAAACAGCCGCTTCACCAGACCGGGGTGGGTGCGGGAGATCATCACCTGCGGCCCGCGTGTGCTGCGGCGCACCTCCACCAGATACACCTTCACCATCTGCCCCTCGTGCAGCTCCTCGCCGGGCACCTGCTCGTTCATGGTCAGCACAGCCTCCGTGGCCTCGCTGCCGCTGCCGATCCGCAGGATCACGTTGCCGTTCCGGGGGTCGATGCGGCTGACGGTGCCGGTGAGGATCTCGTGCTGCTTGCTGCCCCACTCGTCATAGATCATGCCGTGCTCGGCCTCCCGCAGGCCCTGGATGATGACCTGCTTGCCGTTGCCGGCGGCGATGCGGCCGAATTCCACGGACTCCACCGGGAAGTTCACCATGCCGCCCAGCTCGTTTTTGGCGGAGATGCGCTTGGCCTCCTCCAGCGAGATCTGGCTGGCGGGGTTCTCCACCTCCTCCACGATCTCCTTCTGGACGTACATTTTCAGGTCCTTCTTCTCCTCATCCACGTCCACCACCACATACTCCACGCCCTCGTGGTCGCGCTTATAGGCGGTGGTCAGCGCCTGGATGATCTTGCCCATCATAAAGCTCTGGGGGATGCCCCGTTCCTTTTCCAGCATAGCCAGTGCCGCGAAGATCTCGTCACATTTCATGGTCGTTTCTCCTTCTATCTCAAGTCGTGTTGTCTCAGAATTCCACCCGCAGGCGCACCAGCGCCGTCTCGTTCTTCTCAAAGCGCACCGTCTCGCCGCCCATGTCCAGCAGCACCGCGCCGTCTTCATAGCCCGCCAGAGTCCCGGCGAACTCCTTGCGCCCGTCCTTGGGCTGGTACGTTTTCACCAGCACGGGGCTGCCCATGAACTGCGCAAAATCCCCCGGCCGCTTCAGCTGGCGTTCCAGCCCCGCCGAGCCCACCTCGAACACGTAGCTGCTCTCGATGGGGTCCGCCTCGTCCAGCAGATCGCTGACCGTGCGGCTGATGGCCTCGCAGTCCAGAATATCCACGCCGCCGTCCTTGTCCAGATACAGCCGCAGGTACCACTGTCCCGCCTCCCGGACGTACTCTACATCCCAGATGCGGCAGCCCTGCGCCTGCACCGCCGGCTCCGCCAGCGCCCATACGACCTCGGTGATCTTTTTCACAGCAAGCCCTCCAACAGAACGTCCCGGTCATCATGGAACGATGACCATTAAAAAAAGCGGACGATCTCGTCCACTCCAGTCAATACCTTAACCTTACGTACACACATAGCATACCATATAAGCACACGAAACGCAAGGGTTTTTCCGCAAAAAGCACCCGCAAAATAGGTCGAAAAGCTGAAAAGAACGCCCTTAGGACGCTCTTTTCAGCTTCATAACGCCTCTCGACAGCAAAAACGCCGCCAAATTTACCAGCACCACCGTGGCGCCCACCGGCGTGCCCCACAGGTACGACCCGGTCAGCCCCACGCAGAAGCACACCACGCTCAGCCCCGCGGCGCAGAGCACCACGCCCCGGAAGCTCCGCAGCAGCGTCATGGCCGTCAGCGCCGGGAAGATGACCAGGCTGGAGATCAGCATCGCGCCCATCATCCGCATACCCAGCACGATGGTCAGGGCCGTCAGCACCGACAGGATGGTGTTGTACAGCCCCACCTTCACCCCGGTGGCCCGGGCGAAGCTCTCGTCGAAGGTGATGGCGAACAGCCGATGGTAAAACAGCACATACAGCACCAGCACCGCCGCGCACAGCCCCACGCTCAGCGCCACATCCGCCCGGTCCATGGCCAGGATGGAGCCGAACATAAAGCTGTCCACATCCGTGGTCATGCCGGTGGTCAGACTGGTGACCACCACGCCCACGGCCAGCGCCGACGCGCTGACCACCGCGATGGCCGCGTCCGCACCCATGCGGCTCCGCTCCGTCATCCGCAGCAGCCCCAGTGCCGCCAGCACCACCACCGGGATAGACACCGGCAGCGGCGCCCAGCCGCAGGCCAGTGCGATGCTCAATGCGCCGAAGGACACATGGCTCAGCCCGTCGCCGATCATGGAGTAGCGCTTCAGCACCAGCGGCACACCCAGCAGCGCCGCGCACAGCGCCACCAGGATACCCACCACGAACGCCCGCAGGATGAACGGGTACGTGAACATTTCCAGCAGTAAGCTCATGCCTCGTCACCTCCGAACCGTTTGCCCCAGGGGGACGTTAGATAGTCCGCCGCCGTGCCGAAGAAGTACGTTCCGTGGCCGGCGTGCAGAATATGGTCGGCGTAGCGCAGGGCGCTGCGTATATCGTGTGTCACCGCCACGATGGCGATGCCCTCCTGCTTGTTCAGGTATTCCAGCGTGCGGTACAGCTCCTGGGCCGCCGCCGGGTCCAGTCCCGTCACCGGCTCGTCCAGGATCAGCAGCTCACCGGCGGCGCACAGGGCACGCGCCAGCAGCACCCGCTGCTGCTGCCCGCCGGACAGCTCCCGGTAGCACCGGTCCTTCAGTTCCAGCACGCCCAGCTTGCCCATGTGCATCAGCGCGGTGGACTTCTCCTTCGGCGTGTAGAAAAACCGCATGCCCCGGCTGCTGAGAAAGCCGCTGCGTACCACCTCCGTCACCGTGGCGGGAAAGTCCTTCTGCGCCTTTGTCTGCTGGGGCAGATAGCCGATGGCGCCGGAGCGCAGGGAGGGCGAACGTACGATCTCGCCCGCCATGGGGTGCAGCAGCCCCAGCAGGCTCTTCACCAGCGTGGACTTGCCGCTGCCGTTCTCGCCCACGATGCACACATAGTCGCCGCTGTGTACCTGAAAGCTCAGGTGCTCCCACACCGGCTTGCCCTCATAGCCCAGCGCTGCATCCCGGCAGTCCAACAATATGCGTTTCTCCTGTTCCATCAGGACAGTCCCTCCTTCAGTGCCGCCGCGTTGGCGGTCATCAGACTGATATAGGTGGCTCCGCCGTCGAATTCCGCCCGGCTCACCGTCTGGCAGGAGTGGAACGTCCGCACCTGCGCCCCGGTGGTCTCGGCGATGGCCTGCGCCACCTTCCGGCTGCTCAGCTCGATGGTGTATACCACCGGTATCTCCTGCTCCTCCACCACGTCGATCAGATATTTCAGCGTGGCGAGGGACGGCTCCGTGTCTCCCGCACAGCCGTGGAACGCCGCCCGGTAGTCCAGATCATATTCCCTGCAGAAATACAGCAGCGGGAACCGATCGCCGAACACCAGCAGCCGCCGTGCCGCATGGCCCGTGATGTCCCGGAATGTCTCGTCCAGCGCCTGCAATTCGTCCAGATAGTCCGCCAGCCGAGCCCGATAGCCGTCGGCATTGTCCGGATCGGCCTCACACAGCGTATCGCAGATGGCCCGGCACAGGGCCATGGCGTTCACCGGCGATGTCCAGATGTGCTCGTCGTACTCTATTTCCTCTTCGTGGCCATCGTGCAGATGCCCGTCATGCGCCTCATGGTCATCGTGCTCGCCATGTTCGTCATGTGCGTGGTCATGGCCGCCCTGCATCCCCTCGGCGTACTCCTCCCGGTATGTCTCCACGCAGTCCATCATAGCCAGCCGGTAGGGGATAGCCTCGCCTGCCGCGTCCAGAATGTCCTCCACCCACAGCTCGCTTTCCCCGCCGTTGTAGAGGAACACCTCCGCCTCGCTGACGGCGATCACGTCCAGCGGCGTGGGCTCAAAGCTGTGTGTCTCCCGCCCGGCGGGCACCAGCAGCTGTACGTCCACCGCGTCCCCGCCGATCTGCCGCACAAAGTCATAGTAGGGGAACAGCGTGCACACCACGTTCAGTTTCCCGCTTTGCGGGCGGTCCTGCCGCCCGCAGCCCGCCAGCGTCAGCGCCAATACCGCCGCCAGCACCGCTGCGCCTGCTCGTCTCACGTGTCCCGCCTCCTTTGCGTGTCTTGTCTCATAAAATCATAGTATACCACACAATTCGCAAAAAGGGAAGTGCCCGCCTTTTGCGTCCGGACACCGTCTCCCTGCGTATAATTAACGCACTCTTAACACGACGATGAAAAAGTTTCCTAATATGAAAGTGAAGATATTTGCGCCGGAAAACATGGAAAACATCTGCGCTTTGTGTGTATTTGAACGCGGAGCAGTTGAAAAACACCACAAAAAAACAATATTGTTAACGCTAAGATAATGTTAAAATAGTAAAAATACGTGTTAAAATTTCATTAAAATTGCTAATTGAACCATTCGACGCTTTTCTGCATACTTTTCCATAGTCCGCAGCGTTTTTCTGCGGATGTGTTTTCGGTTGTTCCCGAGACCGCCATCCCGTCAACATCTCTCCTGACAGATTGAAAAGACCGCCGGACGGCGGTCTTTTTTGTCCCCTTCCCCCGCCTGTTAATAAACCTACAATCGGTTTCCTCAAAAGAAAATCATTCGCCGTCCGTTGCAAAAATCCCGGAACCCCGCCAAAAACTGAATGGTTCAATGTAAAAAAGAAGCAAAAACCATATAAAATATGTGGAAAAATCCGTTCATAGAATGTTAAAAATGTACAATATGGCGCTCAATTTTTATAAAAACTGCTAATTGCGGGCGGAAAGAGTTTCCTGTATACTTTTTTCAGGTAGCCTTGAAGGGATTTTATCCCGTGAGGAAATACCTGCGGGGCATGGCGGTGCCCCGTGCCGTTTCCTGTCAATAGACGGGCGCGGTAAAATTTACCAACTCCTGCGTCGATGTAGGAGCAAAAATCTGTTAAGGAGAGAAAACAATGGAAGAAAGAAAAGGCTTTGGAACCAATTTCGGGTTCCTGATGGCCGCGGTCGGCTCGGCAGTCGGCCTGGGCAACATCTGGGGCTTCCCCAATAAGATGGGCGCCTCCGGCGGCTTCACGTTCCTCATCATCTATCTGATCCTGGCGGTCCTGTGCGGCTTCATCGTCATGGTGGGCGAGCTGGCCATCGGCCGCAAGACCGGCCACGGCGCCGTGGGCGCGTACAAGGCTCTGTCCAAGAAGTTCAAGTGGATGGGCTGGCTGGGCATCCTGTCCGCCTTCTTCATCCTGTTCTTCTACTGCGCACTGGGCGGCTACTGCATCAAGTACACCGTTCTGAACATCGGCGATCTGTTCGGTGCCGGCTTCGGCTCCAATGGCCTGTCCGGCGGCGAAATTTTCGGCAACTTCCTGGGCAGTCCCGTTGAGGGTGTTATCTACGGCCTTATTTTCGTGGCGCTGACCATGCTCATCGTTATGGGCGGCGTCGGCGGCGGCATCGAGAAGGTCTGCTCTGTGGGTATGCCCGCCCTGTTCGTGGCGCTGCTGATCTGCATCATCCGCGCCTGCACCCTGGAGGGTACCGACGTGGCCGTGCAGATCCTGCAGGCGGACGGTTCTCTTGTGGAGGGCGTTGTTAACGGCAGTGCTCTGGACGGTCTGAAGTACATGTTCTCCCCCGGCTGGGCGGCCAATGTCGGCTATTATGTGCCCGCCAAGGCGGTTGTTGATGGCGCGGAGGTTTCCTCCATCATGGTCAATGGCGTGGCACAGGCCATCGTCTCCTACCAGTCCGGCGCTCCCAGCATCTTTAACGTTGTTTCCACCGCTGGCGGCCAGATGTTCTTCTCCCTGTCTCTGGGCATGGGCGCCATGATCACCTACGGCTCCTACCTGCAGAAGAAGGAGAACCTGCAGAAGAACGCCCTGCTGATCATCATCATGGATACCATGGTGGCGCTGATGGCCGGTCTGTGCGTCATGCCTGCCCGCTTCGCCCTGGATCCCGCCGGCAACATCGGCGGCCCCAAGCTGCTGTTTATCACCATGCAGAACGTGTTCCACTCCATGGGCACACTGGGCCCCATCTTCGGCATCCTGTTCTATCTGCTGGTGGTGTTTGCCGCCATCTCCTCCTCCATCTCCCTGCTGGAGGTCATCGTGGCCCACTTTGTGGATAAGGCCCGTATCGAGGGCAAGGGCGACAAGCGCAAGAAGTACACCCTGATCGCCGCGGCTCTGGTGGGCCTGGGCTGCATCCTGGTCTGCGCCGACTGCCTGGGTTCCAGCGGTATCGCACCGGCCAATATACTGAATATAGCGGAACCCAAGAACTGGGCGGCTGACTGGCTGGACTTCTGGGATGCACTGTCCGAGGGCGTTATGATGCCGCTGGGCGCCCTGCTGATGTGCCTGATGATCGGCTGGGAGGTCGGCCCCGAGTTCGTCAAGGAAGAGGCGGAGCAGTCCGGTCATGCCATGGGCAGCTACGGCTTCTTCAAGGTCTGCGTCAAGTTCATCACCCCGCTGTGCATGGTCCTCATCCTGTACGGCCAGATCAAGGATTTCTTCTTCTAAGTAAATGCAGAACGCCGGAGCAATGCTCCGGCGTTCTTTCTGCCATAAAAAGGCCGGGCGCTGAAAGCACCCGGCCTTTTGCTTACTTAAGCGTAATGCTGTTTTGCAGTACGGCAACGCTGTACAGCAGCAGTACGTCTGCCCCCTCCGGGAATTCCGTCACCCGCGCCAGCGCGTCGGTGGAAATATAGCGGATGTCCACCGCGTATACGGTGCTGTAGCCGCCTGCCAGCAGGGGAATCAGGCTGCTGCCGAAGGAGTCACGCATCACCACCAGCGTCCGGTCGTTGTCTGCCGCCGGGTTTTCGATCCGCAGCAGCGCCTTCGGCCCGCCCAGAAACAGGTCGTAGGGCGCCTTCTCCGCTGCCGTCAGATCATACACGCCGCCGGTGCTGTCCGTCTCATAGTCGTACACCGTGCAGCCCTCCAGCAGGGGAGAGGTGATATAGGACAGGACGTCCGCCGTCAGCGGCTCCGCCGTCTTGCCCCAGTAGCTGCCGTGGAATTCGCCCGCCAGCGCGCACAGCGTCTCCTCCGTCGTGTTCGGCACAAGTGCACCCATGGCCTCCGATATGGTCTGCGCCACGGCGGAAAGACGCTCCTGCCGCCAGTGGGGATCGGTACGGTAATAGTCCTCCAGCGACAGCAGCCCGGAAATATCGATCGTCTGTACCGGCAGCCGCTGCGCCAGATAGTCCGCCGTCTCCTGGGCCCCGGCGGGCGTGTAGCCCTCCGGCGTCTCCATAAAAGCGGCCTTATCTGGGATCACGCTCATATATACGTGTTCCGACCCGGAGAAATATGCCTCCAACAGGTGAGAAAACCGTTTTACGGCGAAGTCCAGTGATTTCTCGCTCCACGGTGCGTCGGTGGCGGCGGCATAGCCACGGTACACATATACCTCCGGCAGCGTATCCTCCTGCGCCCGCCGGGTGGGAATGGCGGCAGCAGCTATGACCATAGCCGCTGCCGCCAGCAGAAATACGCCTCGCTCTATCCAGCGCTTCACAGGATGGCCTCGTCGTAGACGGGCTGCACGCCGAAGATGCCGTTCAGGTGGGACATAAAGGTGTCCACAAGATCCTCGGCACCGAACACGGACACCACATACTCGCCCACCACGGCCACGGCAACCTTATCGGGGAAGCCGCACATCCACTGCCGCTGCTGGATGTTGTCCCGCAGGGCGGTGGCCAGCGCATCGGCATCATCGGTGCAGTGGTACGCCGCGGCGGTAAAGGTGTTCTGGTTCATCATATGGACCAGCGACGCGGCCTGATCCACCTTGGCCGTCTCCGGCAGGCCGAGGGCACTGTCCACAGCGGCACGGTCGGTCAGGTCATAGACGCCGGGGGCGTCCTCCTTGCTGTTCGCCTCGGAGTAGTCGCCGCCGCTGGCGGGGAACTTCTCGTCCTCGGTGTAGGTGCTCCACACCTTTTCCAGCAGGTCAAGAGCGCTGGCAGGCGCGGCGGGCTGGTCGCCCTTGCTGTCGTTCTTCGTGCCGCAGGCGGCGAGACTCAGGGTCAGCACGGCGGCGAGCACAAGGGAAATGATTTTTTTCATCGTGTAGTTTCCTCCTGAAATAGGTTTCTGTCCATTGAGACGGAGCGCGGTGCGATTTGGTTCCATGAAAATTCTGCCGCGCTTACAGCCAGCTCTGGTCAAAGCCGTAGGGCAGCAGCTCCTTCAGCGCGAAGCGCTTGCTCTCGCCCTTTCCGTTCAGGCAGATCACCGTCAGGCCGGGTGCGAACTCCATCATCACCTGCCGGCAGGTGCCGCAGGGCACGCAGTAGTCCTCGCTGCGCCCGGCGATCACAATGGTGTCGAAGTCCCTGTGTCCCTCACTGACCGCCTTGACCATGGCCGTCCGTTCGGCGCATATCGTGGCGCCGTAGGCGGCGTTCTCCACGTTGCAGCCGGTGAATACTGTGCCGTCCTTGCACAGCAGCGCCGCGCCCACCGGGAAGTGGGAATAGGGTACATAGGAACGCTCCAGCATGGCCACCGCCATATCACAAAGCTGTTTTTCCGTCATGGTGCATCCTCCTTTGATCTTTTCCGGTTTCTTCCTCGTTTATACCTCAGCTCAACTCCGCCTTGCCGGTGTAGAGCTGATAATACTTGCCCTTCTGCGCCAGCAGCTCCTGATGGTCGCCGCGTTCGATGATGCGCCCATGCTCCAGCACCAGAATGGCCTGACTGTTCCGCACGGTGGACAGCCGGTGTGCGATAACGAACACCGTCCGGCCCTCCATCAGCGAGTCCATGCCCTGTTCGATCAGGTTTTCCGTCCGCGTGTCGATGGAGCTGGTGGCCTCGTCCAGGATCAGCACCGGCGGGTCGGACACCGCCGCCCGGGCGATGGCCAGCAGCTGCCGCTCGCCCTGGCTCAGGCTGCCGCCGTCCCCGGTGATGACCGTGTCATACCCCTGGGGCAGATGGCGGATAAAGCTGTCGGCGTTGGCCAGCTTCGCCGCGGCCCGTACCTCCTCGTCCGTGGCGTCCAGCCGTCCGTAGCGGATGTTGTCGGCGATGGTGCCGGTGAACAGATGGGTGTCCTGCAATACCATGCCCAGCGAACGGCGCAGAGAGTCCTTCTGGATGTCCCTCACGTCAATGCCGTCATAGGTGATGGTGCCCTCCTGTACGTCGTAAAACCGGTTGATGAGGTTGGTGATGGTGGTCTTGCCCGCGCCGGTGGAGCCCACAAAGGCGATCTTCTGCCCCGGCTTGGCGAACAGCGACACGTCGTTCAGCACCGTTTTCTCCCCGTCATAGGAGAAGGTCACATGGTCGAAGCGCACGTCGCCCTTCAGCTCCACCAGCGTGCCGTCGGGCTTTTTCCATGCCCAGCAGCCGGTGCGGCGGTCTGTCTCGGTCAGCGTATCGCCGTGCTTTTCCACCCGGACGATGACGGTCTTGCCCTCGTCCGTCTCCGGCTCGGCCTCCATCACGGCGAAGATGCGCTCCGCGCCGGCCACCGCCGCCAGCAGCACATTCACCTGCTGGCTGATCTGCGAGATGGGCTGGCTCACCTGCTTCACATACAGCAGGTACGCACCCAGGGAGCCCACGTCGAACATTCCGCCGATGGCCAGCAGCCCGCCCACGCAGCAGGTGACGGCGTAGTCGATGCGGGACAGGTTGGCCATGGCCGGCATCATGGCGCCGGAGTAGGTCTGGGCCGCCGTGGCGGCGTCCCGATAGCTGTCGTTCAGCCCGGAGAACTGCGCGATGGCCTTGCTCTCGTGGTTGAACACCTTGATGACCTTCTGGCCCTCCACCATCTCCTCGATATAGCCGTTCATGGCGCCCAGCGCCTGCTGCTGTGCCTGAAAGCTCACGCGGCTTCTGCCGCCAACGCCCTTGACCACCAGCAGCATCAGCACCAGAAAGGCAAAGGTGATCAGCGTCAGCACCCAGTTCATATACAGCATCATAACAACAATGCCGATAAACGTCAAGGCGCAGGACACCACACTGGCGAAGCTGGAGTTGATCATCTCCGACACGGTGTCCATGTCGTTGGTAAAGCGGCTCATCAGGTCGCCGGACTGGTGGGTGTCGAAGTACCGCAGGGGCAGGTCCTGCAATTTGTCGAACAGATCCTGCCGCATCTGAGCCACCGTCCGCTGGGAGATATGCACCATGATGCGGGCGTAGGCATAGGAGCACAGGCCCGACAGCAGGAACAGTCCCAGCAGCAGCGCCAGCATTTTCAGCAGGCCGGCGAAGTCGCCTACCAGAATATAGTCGTTGATAATAGGCTTGAGCAGATAGCTGCTCATCACCGAGCCCACGGAGCTGATCACCAGGCAGATGAACACCACCGCCAGCGCGCCCTTATAGCGCCCGATATAGCGCAGCAGCTTGCTCACCGTGCCTCTGAAGTCCTTGGGCCGCTGGAAGCCGTGCCCCTGGGGCCCGTGGCCGCGCGGTCCGCCGCGTTTCTGTTCAGCCATCGATGCTCACCCCTTCCTGCTGGGAGCGATAGACCTCCCGATAAATGTCGCTCTGCGCCATCAGCTCCTCATGGGTGCCCATGGCGGAGATGTGCCCATCGTCCATCACCAGTATCAGGTCGGCATCCATAACGGATGTGACCCGCTGGGCGATGATGAGCTTGGTGCAGCCGGGCAGCGCCGTTTTCAGCGCGCCTCGGATCTTCGCGTCCGTGGCGGTGTCCACCGCGCTGGTGGAGTCGTCCAGGATCAGTATCTTCGGCTTCCGCAGCACCGCCCGGGCGATGCACAGCCGCTGCTTCTGCCCGCCGGAGACGTTGGTGCCGCCCTGTTCGATATAGGTGTCGTATCCGTCCGGCATTTTCTCGATAAACTCGTCGGCGCAGGCCAGACGGCAGGCCGCCTCGATCTCCTGATCGCTGGCGTTCTCGTCGCCCCAGCGCAGGTTCTCCCGGATGGTGCCGGAGAACAGCGTGTTCTTCTGCAGCACCATGGCGCAGCCATCCCGCAGCGCCTCCATGGTGTAGTCCTTCACATTGTGGCCGCCCACATACACCGCGCCGCCGTTCACGTCGTACAGCCGGGGGATCATGCTCACCAGCGTGGTCTTGGCGCTGCCGGTGCCGCCTAAAATGCCCACCGTGGCCCCGCTGGGTACGGTAAAGCTCACGTCCTCCAGATTCCAGGCCTCCGCCGTGTCGTGGTACTTGAAATACACATGGTCGAAGCGGATGGAGCCGTCCTCCACCTTCAGCGCCGGGTCGGCCTGCTCGTCGGTGATGCGGGGTTTCTCCTCCAGCACCTCGGCGATACGCTTGCCGCAGGCGATGGCCCGGGTCAGCATCATCAGTACCACGGATACCATCATCAGCGACATCAGTATCTCACTCACATAGGTAAAGAACGCGATCAGATCGCCGGAGAGCAGCGTGCCCTCCCACACGTAGTGGCCGCCGATCCACATGACCGCCGTGATGGTGCCGCCCATCAGGATCATCATCACCGGCATGAACAGCACCACAAAGCCGAAGGCGCGCTCGGCCATGCTTCGCAGCTTCTCGCTGCGCTGGGTGAACTTCTCCTTTTCCTGCGCCTCACGCACAAAGGATTTCACCACGCGTATGGCGTTCAGGTCCTCCTGCACCACCAGGTTCAGCTGGTCCGTGGCCCCCTGCAAAGAGGTGAAGAACGGCCCTACCCGCTTGATGACGATGACCACCGCGATGACCAGCAGGGGAATGACCACCAGGAACACCTGGCTCAGCCTTGTGCTGATGATCAGGGCCATCACCAGTGCCGTCACCAGCATGGTGGGGGCGCGGACCAGCATACGCATTCCCATAAATGTGGTCATCTGCACCGAGGCCACGTCGTTGGTCAGCCGCGTCACCAGACTGGCGGTGGAGAAGCGCTCGATGTTGGCAAAGGAGAAGCGCTGTACCTGCTCGTACTCCGCCTTCCGCAGCGCCGCGCCGAAGCCCATGGACGCCTTGGCGGCCAAAGCCGCCGCGCCCACGCCGCAGCCCAGCGCCAGCAGCGCCATAATGACCATTTTCAGCCCCGCCATCAGGATATAGCCTCTGTCTCCGTTGGCGATGCCGATATCCACGATGTCGCTCATCACCTGAGGCAGCGTCAGCTCCAGCACCGCCTCTCCGGCGGAGCAGGCGATGGCGAACAGCATCAGCAGGCGGTAGCCCTTGGTATAGGGCGCCAATTTTTTTATCATGCTTCCTCCTCCTCGTCGGTCAGGTTCCGTCCCGCCCGCAGCAGGAACGCGGTGAACTGCGCCTTTTCCTCCTGCGTGAAGCCGCGCTCCAGCCGTTCGTTCACCTGGTGCAGCACGGTCTGGAAATCGTCATGGAACCGCTGGCCCTCCTCTGTCAGTGCCAGAATGCGGCACCGTCCGTCCGTGGCGCTGACGGTGCGGTATACCAGCCCCTTCTCCTCCAGCCGGTCCACGATGCCGTTCACCGTGCTGGGCTTGATCATCAGGTGGCGCTCCAGTGTTTTCTGGTTCACGCTGCCCTCCGCGTCGTGCAGGAACATCAGCGTCCGGCACTGCATGGGCGATACGTCGTAGCGCTTCAGCATCCGCCCCATCAGCTTATGCACCTGGTGATCGCAGTAGCCGAACAGCGCGCCGAAGTGCGCCGGGTGCTCGTCAAAGCAACATTTCATAGCGACCCTCCTTCTTCACCTTTAAATTATTAGCATACGAATTATTAGCGTGCTAAATGGTAGCACCAATATTTTTTGTTGTCAATAGGGGAGGGGTGTCCTGCCTGTAAACGATTTGTGAACGGAGTCCCTACTTTGTGAATGGTTTGTTAATTCTTTGCCAAACCTGTTGACTTCCCGCCCGGGTGCGTGTATGATACGCTCATCCGAAAGGATACCCACCCATTGTATTTCTCTCTCCTTTTACTGAAAAAAAGGCGGCGCTTCAGCGCCGCCTTTTTTCGTGTCTGTCGTTTCCGGCGCGGCTGAACTGCGTCTGCGCCGCGCCGCCTGCCCTTCGGCCTCGTTTATATCCAATGGCTATGAGGGCATGATGAAAGCAAACGCGAAGCAAACGCAAAAAACAGTTGCCATCGCGGAAGAATTGTAGTAGAATGTATCTCACGAACTTGTCCTCCGCCGTGAGCTGCGGGGCCGGTCTCGCGCAATGGATACCCACGAATCATGTCAGGCGGGGAACCGAGCAGCATTAAGAGGGATCATCCATGTGCCGCGAGGGTGCCGGCCCTGTGGCTCACGGCGGAGGACTCGTTTATTTTGTTTGTCAGCAGGGAGGTGTGCCCATGTACCAGGCGCTGTACCGCAAATACCGGCCCAAGACCTTCTCCGAGGTGGTGGGCCAGCAGCACATCACCGATACGCTCCAGCGCCAGGTGGCCGACGGTCAGGTGGGCCACGCCTACCTGTTCACCGGTACCCGCGGCACCGGCAAGACCACCTGCGCCCGCATCCTGGCCAAGGCCGTCAACTGCCAGCACCCCATTGACGGCGCGCCCTGCAACCAGTGCGCCGCCTGCCGCGGCATTGATGACGGTTCACTGCTGGATGTGACGGAGCTGGACGCCGCCTCCAACGGCAGCGTCAACGACGCCCGCAGCCTGCGGGAGGAGGCCGTCTACCCGCCGGCGGTGCTGCAAAAGCGCGTCTACATCATCGATGAGGTGCATATGCTCTCCCGCGACGCCTTCAACGCCCTGCTGAAGATCATGGAGGAGCCGCCCGCCCACCTGCTGTTTATTCTGGCCACCACCGAGATCCAGAAGGTCCCGGCCACCATACTCTCCCGCTGCCAGCGGTTCAACTTCAAGCGCATCCTGCCCCACGATATGGAGCAGCAGCTGCTGAAGGTGGCGAAGGCCGAAGCCATCGACCTGACCCCGGACGGGGCGGACCTGCTGGCCCGCATGGCCAACGGTGCGCTGCGCGACGCGCTCAGCCTGCTGGACCAGTGCCGTGCCGCCGGCGCGGTCGTGGACGGCCGCAGCGTGCTGGACACGCTGGGACTGGCCGGCAGCACCCAGACGGTGCAGCTCATGCGCCTGCTCCTGGCGCGTCAGGGGGGCGACGCTTTGGCGCTGCTGGACCAGCTGTACCGGGGCGGCAAGGATGTGGGCGCGCTGCTGGGCGAGCTCAGCGATCTCTGCCGGGACATGACCGTTCTGGCCGCCGCGCCGGAGGGCGGCGCCGCCCTGCTGGGCGGCCTGTATGATCGCAAGACCCTCTCTGAACTGACGGCGGAGGTCCCCATGCGCCGCCTGCTCTATATGACCGATACCATCCAGCGCACCGCCGCGGCCCTGCCCCGGAGCATCCGCCAGCGGACGGACGCCGAGCTGTGCCTGCTGCGTCTGTGCGACGAGAGCCTTTCCAACGACACGGAGACTCTGGCGGACCGCGTCTCCGCCCTGGAGGACGCCTTGAAGAAGGGCGTCGTCCCGGCGGAAAGACCCGCCGCCCGTCCGGCGGCTGCGCCGACTCCGCCGCCCCGGCGTGAAGTGCCTCCGATCCCGCAGGAGACATCTCCCGCACCGGAACCCGCACCGGTCCCCATGGCCCCCGCACCCGCGGCGCCTGCGCCGGAGAGCGCCCCGGCGGCGCCCGCTGCCGGCGGTGACAGCCAGGTCTGGGCCGCGCTTATCGAGCACTATAAAGGCCCGCTGACCATCCCCGACCGGGTGTGGCTGAACCAGGCGACAGGTACGCTGGAGGGGGATGTGCTCACCGTTTCCTGTGCCAACGATCTGGAAGCAGCAGCTCAGCCGCAAGGCCATCGAGGACGTGCTCTGCGGCGTCACCAGCCGCCATGTGGGCCGTCCCGTCCGGGTGCAGTTCACCGTAGGCGGCGGCTCCGCCGTGCCCGTGCGGCACGCCCCGGTCCGCCCCGCGCCCCGGCCCGAACCCACCCCGCCGGCGGACGACTATGAGCGCCCGCCCCTGCCGGAGGAGGCGCCGCCCGCTCCGCCGGATCTGCCGCCCTGGGAGGTGCCGGCTCCCCACAGGGACAAGCTGGACGAGTTGGTGGAAAACGCCAAACAGCTGGACAATTTTCGCATCAAATAAGCCGACAGTTCATGCTGAGCGCACCGGTGTCTCACATGGAGCACACCAATGTTACACAAAGAGCGCATCGGTATTACACATGGGTAGACCGATGCTGCACATAAGATGTCCGATAGTTTACACTGGCAAAATGAACAGATCGATATAAAGGAGAAACGAATATGGCAAAGGGATATAGCGCCCGCAGGGGCTTTACCGGCGGTGCCGGGATGATGCAGCAGCAGGCGCAGATGCAGCAAAAACTGCTGAAAATGCAGCAGGATATGGCAAAAGCGCAGGAAGAAGTTGAAAAAACGGAGTTTGCCGCCTCGGTGGGCGGCGGCGCCGTCACCGCCGTGGTCACCGGCAAAAAGGAGCTGACCAAGCTGACCATCAAGCCCGATGTCATCGACCCGGAGGACGCGGAAATGTTGCAGGATCTGGTCATTTCTGCGGTAAATGAGGCACTTCGGCAGGCAGATGATGCCATGAACAACTCCATGAGCTCACTCACCGGCGGACTGAACATCCCCGGCCTGGGCCTGTAAACCGTGATAGAAAAGCGCCCGCCCTGCATAACGCAGGGCGGGTGTTTTTCGCGCAAAAAGGGCAAAATATTCGGATATTTCGCGCGATATATTGACACATTCGACAAGGCGGTGTATTCTGTGTATGTAGAAGTTTTGCTAAATTTCTGCTTATCATATGGATAAAAAACGGGAGAAATACATCATGGAAAACGAAAAAAACGAGATGAAAAAGAAACCGGGAAAGGTGCTGCCGTGGTTGGCCGCTGTGCTGCTGGCGGCGGCCCTGGCAGCGCGGGCGGCGGTGCCCGTGCCCGCGGGCCTGTTTACGCAGATCTGGAACATCGGCACACAGCTGATCATACTGTTTTCCGGGTTGGTGCTGTTTTCGGCGGCGGCCAGAGCCGTATTTCAGAGAGTGTCGCCCAGCAGCAACCACGGCAAGACCGTGTTCACGCTGGCGGACAGCGCTATCCGATATCTGCTGATCATCGTGGGGCTGCTGTGGGCGCTGTCTATCGTGGGCGTGGATGTGCGGGCGCTGCTGGCCGGCGCCGGCGTGCTGGCGCTGATCATCGGCTTCGGTGCGGAGAGCTTGATTGCCGACGTGATCACCGGTACGTTCATGCTGTTTGAGCACCAGTACGAGGTGGGCGACATCATCGTGGTGGGCGACTTCCGCGGCACGGTCACACAAATCGGCATCCGTACCACGCAGATCATGGACTCCGGCGGAAACGTGAAGATCATCAACAACTCCGATATCCGCAGTCTGATCAACCGATCCAACGACCTGTCCTTCGCCGTGTGTGACATGGCGGTCCCCTATGACAAGGAGAGTCTGGCGCGGGCGGAGAAGGTGCTGGGCGAGGTACTGCCGAAGCTGCATCGGGAGCACCCCGACCTGTTCAGCAAGGCCCCGGCCTATCTGGGTGTACAGTCGCTGGACTATGAAAATCGCGCCGTTGTGCTGCGCGTGGCGGGTGAGACGCACGAGGAGAATATTTACAAGGCGCAGCGCCTGCTGAACCGCACGCTGTTCATGGCCTTTGAGGAGGAGGGGCTCTCCTGCCCCGTCCACAGGGTGGAGCTGGATCGGGAGTAAGCCATGAACGACAAGGAATTTTCACCGGCACCCGCGGAATTTTCTCCGCCGAGGCCGGAGTTCTCCGCGCCGCCGCGGGAGTGGGCCGCGCCGGGGAACGAGATATCCCGCGACGACACCGCGCCGCCGCAGAAGAAGCGCCGCAGTCTTCCGGCCATGCTGGTGGCCGGGGCCGCGGCGGTGGCCATCGGCCTGTCGTGCTGGGGCGCCGCCGTGACGGACAACACGCCCCGCGCCGCACTGACGGCGGAGCAGTGCGCCTATCTGGACGCGGTCAGCGAGGCGCTGCTGGAGGAGGACATCCCCGGTCTGGAGGCGCTGGCGCTGTATCCCATGATGCGGCAGCTCTGCGAGGAGGTCATAGAACCGTATTACTACGACGTGCTGCTGCCCTACGACGCTTCCTACAGCGATATGGTGCGCGAGGACGAGCTTTATACCTACTACCAGGACATCGATTATGACGGGAAAACGCTGGGACCTATTAATGAAGCGCTGGACGGCCTTAAGCTGGGGAGAAACCTGTATATCGACTGCGAGATCTCTGTTGATTGGGATGGCACTGTATGGGAGTATGTTCAGAAGCGCGGCGATGAGTTTAACTTCCGCTGGTTTTACTGCACCAGCGGCGCGGAGGGCCTTAGCTACCTGGAATTCTATACAAATACATGGAAGTGGACATATGGGGACGGAGTAAGATGGCCCACGGATATCCATGATGTCAG
>OGYC01001092.1_pt1 | contig 24386 bp, 17 predicted proteins | sample 1576461 | NCBI WGS metagenome assembly OGYC01 (sample SAMEA3541569, study PRJEB24748) | human gut metagenome | biome: human gut; feature: human-associated habitat; material: faeces | place: China | collected 2012 | reverse complement strand
CAAGGTCTATAAGCTGGCGCTTTCCGCCGGATGCACCTGTCCGAACCGCGACGGGACGCTCGACGCACGCGGCTGCATCTTTTGCAGCGGAAGCGGTGAATTCGCCGCCTCCGCCGCGCTCCCGGTTTCTGAACAGCTTGCCCAGGCCAAACGCCTTGTCGCGGCAAAGGCCGGGCCGGATGCCCGATATATCGCCTATTTTCAGGATTACAGCAATACCTATGCGCCCGCCGATCAATTAAGGCCGCTGTTTCTGGCCGCAATCGACCGGGATGAGATCTGCGCGCTGTCTATTGCGACCAGACCGGACTGCCTGCCGCCGGAGATCCTCGCGCTGCTCGCGGAGCTGCGGGAAAGGAAGCCTGTCTGGGTCGAGCTTGGCTTACAGACGATCCACGCATCCACTGCGCGGTATATCCGGCGCGGCTATCCCCTTTCCGTGTTTGACAATGCCGTCCGGCAGCTCAAGGCGCTGGATATCCATGTGGTCGCGCATATGATCCTTGGACTTCCCGGCGAAACACCGGAGATGATGGTGCAGACCGCACGCTACATCGGTCAGAGCGGTGCGGACGGCATCAAGCTCCATCTGCTGCACGTTTTGTCCGGGACAGACCTTGCTGAGGACTACGCCGCCGGAAACTTCGAAACCATGACGCTGGATGCGTATCTGTCCGTACTGGAAGACTGTCTGCGCGTGCTGCCGCGCGAGCTGGTCATTCACCGTATGACCGGAGACGGCGCGAAGCGCAGCCTGATCGCTCCCATGTGGAGCGCGGATAAAAGGCGGGTCCTGAATGCGCTCAACCGCCGGTTCCTGTCCGACGATCTGGAACAGGGTTCGGCGCTGCTGCTCTGAACGTTTCTTCGATTCTGAATATTTTTCGAAAATGTCGAACAGAAAAATGATTGACAATCGTGAAAAAGCGTGTTATTCTGATTCAAGAGTAACGAATGCGGGTGGAAAAGCCCGCATTCACGTCGTTTTCGATATTCTCGTTCCAGAATATCGAACTTCGGCGAACTTAGTTCGACTATATCGGAGGAAAGAGAACATGAAAAAAGAAAACCTGTTCGTCATTCTGACCGGTGTTGTCATCGGCATCGCAGCACTCGTGCTGACGGCGCTCGGCAACCCGGCCAACATGGGCTTCTGCATCGCGTGCTTTGAGCGCGACATCGCAGGCGCTGTGGGTCTGCATTCTGCTGCCAAGGTCCAGTATGTCCGCCCGGAGATCATCGGCCTTGTGCTCGGCAGCTTCCTGATGGCGCTGGCCTCTAAGGAATGGAAAGCCAGAGCCGGTTCGTCTCCCGCGCTCCGCTTTGTGCTCGGCGCATTCGTCATGATCGGCGCGCTGGCCTTTCTCGGCTGCCCGCTGCGCATGGTGCTGCGTCTGGCTGGCGGCGATCTGAACGCCGTCGTCGGTCTGGCCGGCTTCGCTGCCGGTATCTTCCTCGGCACGATCTTCATCCGCAAGGGCTTCACGCTTCAGCGGAACTACGCCACCAAGACGCTCGACGGCACGGTGCTGCCCGCTGTCATGGTCGGCCTGCTGATCCTGTTCCTGGCTGTTCCCACGCTGTTCAAGCTCTCTGAGGAGGGCCCCGGCTCCAAGCACGCCCCGTTCCTGATCGCGCTGCTGATCGCGCTGGTTGTTGGCGCGCTGGCACAGAAATCCCGTATCTGCATGGTCGGCGGTCTGCGCGACACGATGATGTTCAAGGATCTGCACCTTCTGTGGGGCTTCATCGCCATTTTCGTCACAGTCCTCATCGGCAATCTCTGCCTGCATAAATTCAATCTCGGCTTCGCCGGACAGCCGGTTGCACATTCCGACCATGTGTGGAACTTCCTCGGTATGCTGCTCGCGGGCTGGGGCTCGGTGCTGCTGGGCGGCTGCCCGCTGCGTCAGCTCATTCTTGCCGGCAGCGGCAACGCGGATTCTGCCGTTACGGTGTTCGGCATGATCGTCGGCGCTGCGTTCGCGCATAACTTCGGCCTTGCCGGAAACGCGGCCTCCGAAAGCTCTGCGGGCGGCGTTTCCACCAATGGCCGCGTCGCAGTGGTGCTCGGTATCGTGATCGTGCTGGTGATCTCCATCGTAAACAGCATGAAGAAGCAGGAGGCGCAGAAAAATGGTTGATGCAAGAGGCTATCTCTGCCCCATGCCCGTCGTGATGGTGCAGAACGCGATCAAGAAGGACAATCCCGCTGCATTGGAAGTTCTCGTCGACAACGAAACTGCCGTTGAAAACATCAAGCGCTTTGCCGCGCACAGCGGCTATCAGGCGGCTGCCCGTGAAGACGGCGCCGATTATCACCTGACGCTCACGAAGAAATAAGCAATACGCAAAACAAAAAGCCGTGAAATTCCGATGGGACATTCGGAGTTTCACGACTTTTCTGATTTTTGTAGTACGTCAGCCGACGCTGCAGCGGATGGCAAGCCTTGACTGGCCGCCGACGGTACAGGTGAAGAGTGTCAACGGCCAGCCGCCGCTGGTCATATCGGATATGGCGTAGGGAGAAAGCGTTTCAAGGGAATCGACCTTGTAGCGGAACACAGTCCCGTCCATGTCTGTAAACGTGACCGCATCGCCTGGCTGGAGCTGCGGGAGGGACGCAAAATGGCTGCGGTAATTGTGCCCCGCAATGACGAGATTTTCAAGATACGCGGAGCCGGAGTAGCGGCAGGGCGCGATCTGCAGGCCGCGATAGCTCCATGTGCTGATGATGGGGAGCGACAGGCCGAGCGCGGGGATATCCAGAACGCCGATGTAGCTCTGGCCGTCGATCTCGCGTTCCGGCATGGGCAGCTCCGGATTCAGCACATAATCCGGGACAAAAGCCTCCTCCTTCCCCTCTCCAGTGGGAGACTGGGAAAGACTTTCCTGCCGGGGCAGGTCGGGTGTCAGGCGTTCAAGGACAAGCTCGGCAGCGTCGCCTGCGGCTGCATCGCGGCGGAGGTTATAGGCCGTGAGCAGCAGCGCGGCGAGAAGGAGCAGCAGCCCCAGAATCGTGCAAAGCGTTCCGCGTTTAATCATGGTCATTTTTCCTTTTCAAGAGCGTGCCCAAAATCAGAAGCAGCAGCCCCGCCGCAGCGAGCACCGGGACCGGCCACCAGAGAAGCCCCGTCTGCGGAAGCTTCTGATGCTCAGGTGTATTGGTCAGAATGAACGTATCGCCGGTTTCCCGGATGCTTGAAATGTAGCCGGGAACGGCGTTTTCCTGTATTGTCCAGACGATCTCCGTGCCGTCCGGGCTATACCGGGGAAGGCCGCTCCATGTGTACTGCCAGCTGTCCGTGCGGCTGATAGTCCTTGTGTCGTAGACCGTGCCGTCCTTCAGGAGCGTGACCGTGATCGTATCGGGGCGTTTCTGCTCATAGCCCGTGTCGTCCCAGCGCTTGATCACGATGCGCGTTGTGCTGTCTTCGTCCGGGCTTTGCGGGTTGTAGGTATTGACGACAAGAAAGGTATTGCCGTCGCGCGAAATGCGGACGGTGTAGCGCTTCAGCGGCTGCTCCGTGACGCGCCATTCAATGGCAGAGCCGTCGGCATGGTACTTCGGAAGGCTCTTCCAGGTGTGACGCCAGTTGTTTTTCGCGTTCAGTCGCACGGTGTCGTAAACTGTGCCGTCCTTCAGCAGCTCGATCACGACCTCGTCCGGCCGCAGCTCCTCTACATCGTCCTGCCAGATCTTGATGACCCGCCAGTCGTCTTTATCATCGGGCGGAACGGGCGGATTTTCCGTTCTCGTGTGCTTGGGCGAGGCCGTGACATCATAGAGCCACGTATCGTTTTCCAGATTTGGGAGCGCGATCAGGAATGGCTCGGTCGTGTAGGTGTAGCGTTCCGTCACGAGCCTGCGGCCAACGACCAGATAGAGGCCGGGCACAAGGCGCTCCTGCCGGTTTGGGAACGTAAGCATCCCCTGCGTGTCTGTTTTTCCGCTGTCCAGCGGCGTGAGTCCGTCGCGATCCGCATAGGCGGCAAGCGTTTCGGCAAGCGCCGTCCATTCGGCGGCAGTGAGCTTCTCAAGGCTGACGGGATAGTCCGCAAAATCCCCCGCGAGGGTGAAGTTCGCATCCGCGTCAACGGACGCGGCATAGTAGAGGTCGAACGGGACAGACGGAACCGGTTCCCCGTCGTGCCGGTATTCGATGGTGAGGCGCACATCGCGGTTCGTGTCGATCAAGCCCGCAGCGGATGCACGCGCGGGAAGCAGCGCGGCAAGGCACAGAAGCACGAGAAGCTGCGCGCAGACTCGTTTTGTCCAATTTCGCATGGCGGTTCCTCCGGCAAACATGATTTTTATTTCGTACCGCTCCGGCGCTTTTTCCCGGGCGTGACGGCCAGCAGCAGAAGAAGCGCCAGCAGAAGCGGGACAGCGGCGATGGGCGCGACAAGCAGCGGATCGATGCGGATCGCGTCTGCTGTCAGGCGTACAGCCTCGGACTGGTTGTCGACGCGGTGGCCGCGCACAAGCATACGGTGAGAATTGATGCCGTAGGGCGTGCAGGTGACGAGGGTGCAGAGGTCCTTCCCCTCTTCAATGCCGAGCGTTTGCACCTCGCCGGGCAGGACGATGAGAATGCGGTCGACCTCATAGGTCAGCACCTCGTCGAGCGTGCGGATGACGAAGAGATCGCCCTCTGACAGCTGGTCGAGGTTCGTAAAGAGCTTGGCACTGGGCAGGCCGCGATGGCCGGAGAGGACGCAGTGCGTGCTCTCGCCGCCGACCGGGAGCGAGCTCCATTCCAGATGGCCCACAGCGATCTGGAGCACGTCGTCGCTCGTGCCGTGGTAGATGGGAAGCGAGACTTTGATGGTCGGGATCTCGATATATCCCATGATGCCGGAGGTGTCGATGCTCAGCTGGCTGAGATAGTCCTCGCGTTGTTCGTCCGTCAGGGAAAAGAGGCTGCCTCTTGAAAACAGATCGCGGTTATAGCGCTGCGCACTTTGCAGCAGCGCATCGTACCGCCCGGCGTCCATGCTCTGCACAGCCTCGTCATACGATGCGACAGCCTGCGAGGCGTGCAGCGAGTTCCAATAGTCGCTCACGGTTGGATAAAGCAGCAGGGACAGTCCCGCAAGCAGCGCCAGAACCAGAAGGATATTGATGAGCTTTTTCATTGCGGAATTCTCCCTGCTGCCGCGAAAGGACGAAGGAAAAGTCCTCCGTCCCTTTGCGGCAAAATTACAAAAATCAGTTTTCGGCCTTGCCCATGCGCTTTTTGGTCACGAGCAGAACACCAGCGCCAACGACAAGCAGTCCGCCGATGACATAGAACAGCGTCGTGCCGATGCCGCCGGTCTCCGGAAGCGTCGCGCCGGATTTGTTTTCGATTTCAAAATGCATGGATGTGATCTGATTTGCGCTGTCGTTGATCGTAATATACGCGGGGTCAAGCATTGCATCCATGGTATCGGAGCAGTGGAAAGTGACCGCAACCGGCTCAGAGAGCAGATTGTAGCCGCCGGGAGCCTTTGTCTCGTAGAGATAGTATGTAAACTCACCGAAACCAGCGAAAACGATTCCTTCACCCAACTCTGCGGTGTAGGTAATGTTGGTGTCCGCCGCAACTTTTTCAGCCGTGGCAAGCTCATAAGGCGCTCGCGCACTGTCGCCGGTGTACATCGGGAGCAGATCAGTCTTAACGGTCGGATTGCCGTTTTCGTCGCACTGCATATCGCTGACCTTAAGATCCGCTCTGCGGGAAAGGACGAACTTTGCGCCGGTCAGCGGAGCCTTGGTCGTGCCGTCGATTTTGGAAACGATCATGGCAAACGTCCATGCGTGGACAGAGCTCTCAGGCGTTTTGCCGGTGCCCTCGCCGTTGGGGTTGTTGCTGTACTCAAGATAAGCGGTGTTAGTGTTCTTACCTTCGCCGATGATATAGAAGTCGGCCTTGTCATTCAGAACAGCGGTATAGTTGACGCACAGGTCATTGCCTGCCTCGATCACGCCGTCGGCGATAGCCTGCTTGATATCGATAGAAAGCTCGAAGTGATCGACTTCCTTGCCGTCGACCGTGATCTTGCTGGTAACAAGCGAGCAGTATTTGCTGTCGAGCTTGTTGTTCGGATCATTCTTGATCTCAATGGAGAAATCCTCCACTGTTTTGACGTTAGAGGTCAACCCTTCGGTCATGGTATCATAAATTTTGTAGATATAACCGTCGGTGTAGCGGGAGGTATCGGGTACGGTAACAACCATGCGGAAGCTGACGGTGTCGCCAAGCTGGAAGGCCGCATTGCCTGTCTCGCTCCACATGCCGGTGTTGTTGTTTTTGATCTGTTTTTTCAGCGCGGGCTTCTCGCCCTTGGGGGTCGCCTGCACGTTGCCGACGACCTTCATCATGTAGGCGGTGTAGAAGTCGTTCTCGCCGGTCAGGGAGTTGTCCTGATCCTTGACGAGATAGTAACCGGCAGCAAGACGCGTGATCGTGTAGTCGCCCGCGTCGTTTTTGCCGGTGGAATCCGTGTGGCTGCTCAGGAAGGGGGCGATCTTCTTGGCAAACGCCCGCGCGTCCGCGATGCCCTTCAGGTCTTCGGCAACCTGCGCGGCAGTCTTGCCGTCAAACGTTTCGGTGAGGGTCTTGCCATTCACGGCAAGCTCCTGGTTCACGCCGCTGCCCCAGACGATGTTGGAGAGCACCTTGTCCTGAATTGCTTCCTCTTTGGCAGGGGACGGGTCGTGGAGGTCGCCAGCAAAGATCTGATAGGCCTCATAGGTGTGGTCGGCGGTGCTGTTGTCGCCCTTGATGGTGATAGTGTAGCTGTCCGCCGCCAGCGCCATCACGCTCAGCGAGAGCACCAAAATAGTCAATGCCATCGCCAGTGAAAGAAATCTGCCTGTTTTCTTCATATTCTTTTTCCTTTCTTGACATTTCTTAACACGTATTTAACCTTTGCGCGGGCATAGATTACCATAACTCGACCAGTTTTTCAAGAAAAATCGTTCAAAAAAAAGAAAAAATACAAATAGTGTTGAAAAACCAGGAATTATAAGTATAATAGAAGAACCTAAAATTCACGTTTTCATATTTTTTACATAGAATCATTTTACTATCACGGAGCTTGTTTTATGGACGATCTGCTTTTGCGCGATGTTAAGGAATTTAAAAAACGGCATACGCGCCGCCGTCTCTGGCACGGTATCCTGACTGTGCTTGCGTCCATCGTCGTCTTTTTCACGACCTACGCGCTCATCCTGCCCGCCGTTACCATGACGGCCTCGCACATCCACGACGAGAGCTGCTATACGCAGGTTTCCACAATTGAAAAGACCGTGCTTGCCTGTCCTGTTTTGCCGGAGGACGGGCTGCTTGTCGTGCATCGGCACGATGCGGCGTGCTATGATGACGGCACGCTTGTGTGTCCCCTGCCGGAGCTTGCAGAGCATACGCATACGGCAGACTGCTATGCAGCGCCTGAGACGCACGTGCACACGGAAGAATGCTATTCTGCCGCGCGGGGTGAACTGGTCTGCGGTCTGGACGAAGGAGAAGCGCATATCCATACAGACGAGTGCTACGCTTGGCAGACACTCTTGTCCTGCGGGCAGACGGAGGACGAAAGCGCCGAACCGGTGCTCATCTGCGAACAGAAAGAGGTCGTGCTGCACCAACATGACGATGCCTGCTATGCGGCGGACGGCACGCTTATCTGCGCGCTGCCGGAGGTTATTTCGCACCAGCACACGGACAGCTGCTTTGAAACGAGAGAGGTCCCGGCGGATACGCAGACGCTGACCTGCACCGATTCTGACCCCGACCATGTCCATACTGCACTTTGCTACGGCACATGGATCCTGACCTGTGATCAGGGCATGGACGAGCCCAGCCCGGACGAGCCTTCAGAAGATGAGCCGGTCGAGCCTTCTGAGGAGGAACCGGACGGCGACGCGTCCGTTGATGAGATCAACGACCGTGCTGGCGCGATCACGCTGAAATACTATGTCTATCTCGACGACGCGCCGCGCCTCATTTCAGAGGAATACACCTCCCTGCCAGTTGAAAACAAGCGGCATTACATCACGGCGGCACAGCTTGAGACAGTGTATGCCGCGTATGGCTTTGCAGCGGACGCGTATACGGGCGAACGGTTCTTCCCGCACACCGACCATAATGACCCCTCTGTCATCTGGGCGGATGCGCCCGCGTATCAGGCGGAGACGGACGACGGCACGCTGGAATGGCGCATTCCGCTGAGCACGCGGAACACAAGCTATATCTATTATCTCCCGCACAACAGCGCCGGCTTCGGCAGCTATTTCGAGGGAAGCAAAAAGACTAACGACGAGACGCTCATCCGTGACAATACGTTTTATACCATCAATATTTCCGCACCGCCCGCAGCCGCTTCGGAAAGCGGAATTTATCACGTGCAGCGCGGAGACACGTTCAGCGTCGAGCTTTCCATGTTTTCGGACTATGTCTGGAGCTTCAACAATCTGAAGGACGGCGCGGAGCTGACCCCGGACGGCATGGAGCCGCTGGAGGACGGCAGAATGCGCTTTACGTTCAGCAGCGTTACCCAGCCCATCAAAATTGCCGCATTGCTGTCCTTTATGGAGACACGCGAATATACCATCGTGTATCATGCCAACACGCTTTCGAGCAATCTGCGGCAGCTCAGCAGCGAGGTCAGCGTGGACGCTCAGCAGATCGTGACGAACGGCACGGTGGGCGGCATGGCTATGCTGTCCGAAAAAATCAAGGCCTCCATGGACACGGTTTATCAGCTTCGTGACCCGGATGTACCGTCCTTGATGGTGCAGTCGAACAAGTCCAAACAGGAAAAGCACTTTTTCTATACGTTCCGCGGCTGGCGCGTCAAAACGACCGGCGAACTGCTGGAGCCTGGACAGGCGCTGACGATGGTGCAGCTGAACGCCTGTGAAACCGGCGGAGTCGTAGAGCTTGAGGCCGTATGGGGCGCATTGGACGCACGCGAAAGAATCGCATCCGTGAATTTCTACCTCAACCTCAAATGCGAGATCCGCGACTTCCATAGCAACGGCTTCAGCGACGTTGGGATCGGCGAGTTTACTAAATCGCTGTTCTCATCAGGCATTCAAGGCACGGAGAAGCTCACCACCCCGGAGTCGAGCTTCCTCCTGCTTGCGCCGCCGACGACTGACGACACGGCCTATGAGGTGGACGGCATTCTGCGCGCCATGACGGACACGCCCTATGGAGGCGTGACGCTCGATTCGTTCCCGTCCGATCAGGAAATGTTCGCGCTTCTCCGGGAAAACGGATATACCATCCAGATCCTTGGACAGGATATCCCCACGCAGTACCTGATGCCGGATTATTTCCAGATCCGCTGGGCCTCACTCAAGTATCAGTCCAGCGACGGCTGGCACGTCGACGGCGTGCTGGTCGCAAAGGAAGCAAAGCTCCGCGTGACGAAGACCTTCCTTGGCAGCGATACTGCAATTGACAGGGTCAAGGCTCAGACCGGCGATCAGGAATACAGTATTCTGATCGAGAACGTCTCGGCCAACGACGCGGACGACGAGCGGCTCACGCTTGTGCCTGCCAGCGAGGAAACGCGCGAGGGCTGCATGGGCTATGAATCCTATGACGCGGCCAGCAACACCTACACGTGGATCGCGGGAGGACGGATCGACAGCAATTACGCGCTTTCCGAGCAGAATTATCTGCTGGAAGACATTGCGTCTGCCTCCTATTACCGCATTTCCGACACCGCGAACCCCGGCAGCTGGCAGAGCTACGACGACGATACGCCTGTGCAGACGGCGATGGCCTCCTACCCTGCCGATACGCCCCAGCGCAGATACCGCACTGTTGCTTTCCAGAATTCCTATCTTGATACCGGCACGCTGACGCTGCGGAAAATCGACTCGTTTACGCAGAACGGCATTGCGGACGTGGAATTCCAGCTTACCGGGAACGACGGTCAGTCCGGTCAGCTGCGCCGCAAGCCCGGAACCAGTATGTATACCAACGTGTTCTCTGCCAACACGGAATATACCGAGGACGCGGGTTCGACCATTGTGACCGACGCGAACGGTGAGGTATATCTCTGGCTGAGCGCCGGTTCCTATACGCTGCGGGAAGCTTTCCCGGAGGGCTACAGCGGAGCGGAGGAAATCTGCTTCACCGTTGACGAGACGGGGAAACTCACGGCGCTGACCTTTGACGGCAAGCCGCCTGCGGCCTCTGCCGGCGGCATTTCCTCCGGTGTCGGAACCGCGCTGCTGGTGATTGAGAACGAGGCACACGTGCTGACCACGGTGACTGCCGTGAAGGACTGGGGCGAGGTGCCCGAGGACTGGCAGGAGCCTGTGACCGTCACGCTGATGTATGACGGTGCGCCGCTCGGCGGCGTGAACAGCGCATACACGCAGGTTCTGTGCGCAGAAAATAACTGGACGTATGTGTGGGAGGGGCTTCCGCTGTTCCTTGACGGAGAAGTCGCGGACTATGCGCTCAAGGAGATCGCAATCGGAGACACGCCCTTCAATTCCGCCATTCAGGACGGCTACACCGATTACGCCGTATCGCAGGACCCGGCGAAATACCGCGAGGGCGCTGCGGGAGACTATGACGATCCTGCTTCGTGGGTCGACGCAGCAGGTGTGCAGCACTACGCGAACCATGTGCTCCTTACCGTCCACAACCGGCCGGACGGCGACGTCGGCAGGCTTACAGTCAAAAAGCTGTTTGAGCGCATAGACGAAACGCCCATTTCCAAGCTCGACGGCGCGTATACCTTCGCCCTTTACGAAACGCCCGACGGAAGCGGCACACCGGTGGCAACCGCGTCCGTGGTCTACGCAAACGGCACGGTCACGCCTGAGGATGGCGCTGCGCAGTTCAGCGGTCTGACACTCGGCAAAACGTACTATGTTTTCGAGTTGGACGACAGAGGCACGCCTGTGCCTGACGGCGAAGCCGCGCTCATCAGCGGCACGCCGTACACTGTGTTTGGCGGCGGAGCTGCCGTGCCGCTCTCCCCAGAGCATCCCAGCGGCGAGGCCGCGATCACGAACCGCATCAATTACGCGGAACTGCCCGAAACGGGTGGGCGCGGAACCGGGATATTCTATGTCCTCGGCGCGTTCCTGACGATGGCCGGAGCGTCGCTTCTGCTGCTGCAAAAGCGGTGCAGCTTTTGCCGGATGACACGACGCAGGCAGGAAACGGAGAGTAAGTATGACTATCACAAATGAAGCCTCGCTTCCAACCGCAGAGCAGCTGGAGGCCGAACGCCGCCGCCTGCGCTACAAGCGCCGCTATAACAGGACGCTGCGGAGCACGGTCGCGATTTTGATCGTCGCTGCGGCGCTGGCCGTATTGGCGGCGACACTCTGGATGCCGGTGCTGCGCGTGTATGGAAGCTCGATGTCGCCGGCGCTCCAAAACGGACAGATCCTCGTCAGCGTGAAGAGCAAGTCCTTCTCCCCCGGCGATATCATCGCCTTTTATCACGGCAACAAGCTGCTCGTCAAGCGTTATATCGCAGGGCCTGCAGATTATGTCAACATCGGCGAAGACGGTACTGTCAGCGTAAACGGCCAGCTGCTCGACGAGCCGTATCTTCCAGAAAAGGCCCTTGGCGAGACGGATATCGAGCTTCCGTATCAGGTTCCTGACCAGCGCCATTTTGTCATGGGTGACAACAGAAGCGCGTCCATCGACTCCCGCAGCAGCATTGTCGGCTGCATCTCAGAAGATCAGATCGTCGGCAAGATCATCTTCCGCGTCTGGCCGCTGAACGTCTTCGGGCCGCTGAACTGAACAAACCGGAAACAGGATATGCTCCCTCTATGAGCAATGTCATTAAGTTAAGCCTGCGCAAAGGGCAAAGCAGCTACCGCAAGTAAGCAAAAGAGCTTATTTTTGCGGTAGCTGCCCTTTTTGCGCATGACAAAAGCAGGTGTCCAGAGGACATCTGTAATTACGTAATATTGTAAGTTGTTTTAAGAAAACCGCTATTGGAAAGCTACAGCGGAAACAGGGTTTTGATAACGCTTATATTGTCGCCCCGGCCTAATTGGCGACAGGTGCTTAGGGTGTATCTGAAAACTCCCAACGCACCCGGACAGCGGGCCTTTTTGCGGTGCGCCGCGTCATTTTTCCTTGAAATACGTCAGTATTCCTGCGAAAAAATGTCTTGCGCAACGCAAAAATCCCTCGCTGCCGGTCACATCATGAGTTTTCAGATACACCCTAGACAATATTCCAAATATTTGAGCAGGCCTGATTTTCCCTTTCAGGAATTGTTTGCATACAAGTATGGCAACCGAAAAGTTGATTTGTTTTTCCTGTGGGACAGGTATTTTCCGCGCAATAAGCGAAGCATAATTATATAGGATCAATCGGGCAAAAACCTCTTGCAGTAAAAAGTCCGTTTTCTTGCCATGCAGGCAAGTTATCAATAATAAAATCCAAACATGCTTTCTGCTTTCTTTGCATCTTCCATCATCGAGCTTTTGCATACATTTAAAAACAAAATAAACGCGCCATACATACAAGGATGCGCCAATGCGCGCTGCCTGTCAAAGCCGCCGTGCCTGTCGGACCTGTCATGGATTTGAAGTGTGGAACAGCAGGGCTTTCAGTGTCTGTAACCGTTCTGAAATTTCTTTGAAATCAATTCGAGATCGGCTGTTCATAATCCGGATAATAAGTTGACATAAAATCATTAAGAATTCTTAAAAATTTGATTTTTTCCGGAAAAAGCGGACATTTCCCGAAAACCACCTATTGCGTTCTGAAAACCATTATGCTACGATATCTATAGAAGATGGGCAGGAACCGCGCGCCGCGCAGCCCCTGCAAAACGGTGCGCGTGTGGGGTTCCACACGCGTACCATGCGCTCCCGGCAAGTAAGTGCCTGCCGGGGATGAAATTAAGGAGGAATTGCTTATGAAAAAACGTTTTGTGGCGCTTCTGCTGTGCCTTGTCATGGTAGTTGGCCTGATTCCGGCGGCGATGGCCGCCGGTCCAGAAGGTGACCGGAATTACATCACATTCAAAGCGAACGATGGAAGCTACGGAAGTTCCAGTGAAAGACTGCAGCAACTCACAGAGAGTGACGTTGCAATTGGCTGGGTCACGCTCCGTGCGAATGACTTTAACAGAGATGGCTACACCTTCCTCGGCTGGAGCACCGAACCCAACGGCCAGAAGATCTATAACGACGGCCAGACTGTTTCCGTAACCGAACTGTTCGGCGGACGCACCTACGCTGTTCTGTACGCTGTCTGGCAAAAGGACGGTGTGACGCCGCCCGCCGGCCCGTACACGGTGACCTACCGGCAGCGCACGGAGGTTTCTCTGACGGATCCCGACGTCGTTGACGCGAATGTCGGCGCCATGTACACGGTCAAGAACTTCCCACAGACATGGACTGTTCCCACAGGCAAGGTATTTGCGGGCTGGACGACGAACGGCAGCAACCTCTATGCGCCCAACGAGAACATTGTCCTCTCCCAGAACACGATTCTGTATCCGGTCTACCGCGATACCGTGTCGACCTGTGAGATCACCTACAACGATGCGCGCGATCAGCAGGAATGGAAGGTCACGGTCAACGTAGGCGATTTTGTCTACATTGACCTGAACGGCGGCACCGAGGCCTATCTCGACAATGTCAAGATCACCGCTTCCGGCAGCTACACAGTCACGCGCTCCTGCACGCTGACGTTTGCCTACAAGGGAGCGCAGAAGTCTCTGGGCTGGGATTATGACGCGGCAAGAACCCGCTTCACAGCCAGATGGACGGTTTCTAACGTCAAGGTCACATATTATGACTTTGACTATGCGCGCGTCATGGAAGAAACGTTTGCCTATGGCGGTTCCATTACCGTCAACCCGAACGGCGGTACGGCCTATCTGGACGCTACCTATGTGGACAGACAGACTGTGCTGAGCGTGACAAAGAACGCGACGCTCTATGACGCGACCCGCACCGGCTACAAGTTCTACGGTTGGGATAAAACCTATGACCGCAACGGCCAGCCTGTCTTTACCGCCATGTGGACGAAGAACGGTCAGGCGGACACGTATGACATCTTCTACTATGACTTTGATGATGCCAAGAGCGAATATGCCCGCTTCTACGCGAATACGCCCATCGTCATCGATCCGAACGGCGGCACGGCCCGGCTGGATACCATGTCTTTTACAACGAAGCAGTCGTTCCGGATCAACCGGGATTACACGCTCTCCGACGCGGCCCGCACCGGCTATAAGTTCTACGGCTGGGATCTGACAAAATCCGGTGATACCTACACCTTTACCGCCATGTGGACAAAGAACGGCCTGTCGGAAACCTACGACGTCTACTACTATGACTACGACGACGCCAAGAGCAAGTATGCCCGCTTCTACATCGACACGCCCATCGTGATCGACCCGAACGGCGGTTCTGCCCGTCTGAACAATATGCCATTCACAAGCAAGCAGTCGTTCAAGATCAATAAGGATTACACACTCTCGGATGCAGCCCGCACCGGCTACACCTTCTATGGCTGGGATCTGACGAAGTCCGGCAATACCTACACCTTCACTGCCATGTGGACGAAGGCCACGAGCACCGTTCCGTACATGCTCAACGGCGAAGATCACTACGCCTATATCAAGGGCTATCCCAACGGCTCGTTCAAGCCCAACGCGACCATCACCCGCGCCGAGGCGGCTTCCATCTTCTACCGCCTCCTGACGGATTCGACCCGCAAGACCTACTCCACCACCTATAACACCTTCAAGGATGTTCCGGCCAAGGCATGGTACAACACGGCTGTGTCCACCATGGCGAAGCTCGGCATCGTCAACGGTGGCTCTGACGGCTATTTCCGTCCGAGCGATCCGATCACCCGCGCGGAGATCGCCGCGATGATCGCCCGCTGCGACGGCAATTCTTACGGAAGCGCCTACACGAACTTCTCCGACGTCAAGGGTCACTGGGCAGCGAGCTATATCGCCAGAGCCTATGAGCTTGGCTGGATCAACGGCTACGGCTCGACCTATGAACCCGACAAGTACATCACCCGCGCCGAGACAGTCGCCATCCTCAACCGCGTTCTGAACCGCGCGCCGCAGACCACCTCTGATCTGCTCAGCGGCCTGAACACCTTCAACGATGTCAGCGTCACGTCCTGGTACTATCTCGATGTCGAGGAGGCTGCCAACAGCCACACCTACACCAGAAAGACCAACGACTATGAGTATTGGGATAAGCTCATCTCCGACCCGAGCTGGCTGTAAGACCTAAATTCCACAAGAGGGGCGGCGAAAGCCGCCCCTCTGCTTTTTCGCTTCATCACCCAAGCGTTAAAACACCGTCACGATCTTCGCGTTCTCCCGGCTTCCGTACCGCCACACATCCAGCCGTCCTTCCGTCTTCGTGAAGCGCAGCGGCTGCGGAGGCACTGTGTCCAGCCGGTGCAGGACGGTCAGCTTCAGCTTGAGCGTCTCCGGGTGAATGGCCTTGATGTACACGCATACCGGCTGGCCGGGTTCCAGTGTATCGTCCCGTTCTGCCAGCCCGCACAGATTCGGTGTCAGCGCAATAAACACGCCATAATCCGTTTTTCCGCAGGCGATCCCCGTCACGGTCTGCCCCGCACGGAACCGCGCCGCGTTTTCCTGCCACGTTCCGAGCAGTTCCCGGAGCGTCAGCCCCACGCGCCGCCGCGCCGGATCAAGCGACTGGATCAAAACGGGCAGCTGCTGCCCGACCCGCAGCAGCTCACGTGGATGCGTCAGCCGCGATACGCAGAGATTCCGCAATCCGAGCAGCCCGACCGCGCCGCAGCCAATATCGCAAAACGCGCCGAACGGCGCAAGCCCTGTGACCACGGCAGGCAGAATGTCACCGGGCCGCTTTTCGCGGAAGATCTGTTCCAGCGCCGCCTCCTGTGCGCTGCGCCGGGACAGAAGCGCCGTCCCATCCGGTGCGAAGCCCATGACAGTAAAACATACGGGCCTTCCCACGCGCGACAGGATCGCGATATCCCGCGTTTCGCCGCCAAGAATGCCGCGCGCGGCCTCTGCACGCGGCATAACCCCTGCGCAGCAGCCGAGTGCGATATGCAGGTCATGCCGCTCGTCGCATTTGATCGCGGGCGCCTGCAAAATTTTCCGCTGCTGCATCGCCAGCAGCAATTCCTCTTTGGTATACCCCTCCGGCTGCGGGTGCAGCCCCTCCGGAAGAAACTGATGCATAAGATCCCCCCAATTCCTGCTCCAATATATGCAGGCATGGGAAGGAAGGAGATAGAACCATGGACGTACAGGTCGGCGATATCCTCGTCATGAAGAAGGAGCACCCCTGCGGCACAAAGCAGTGGCTCGTACTGCGCAGCGGTATGGACTTCCGCCTGCGCTGCACCGGTTGCGGGCATGAGCTGATGCTGCCGCGCAGCAAGGCGGAAAAAAACATCCGCCAGATTCTGCGCGACGGGAAGCAGATCTGACATTACAAGGAAAACATGACGAACGATAGGCCGCAATTCCGCTTGGAATTGCGACCTCTTTTTTTGCTTCTGCGGCGTATGCTTTTGGAACACGGACAAACAGGGGGAATGCGGATGACAGTCTATGCAGACGAGGCTTTTTTGCTCAATGGTGCGGTGGATTATCTGCTGCTCATCTGCGCGGCAAAGCTTGGCGGCGGCCGGATCGCACGATTGCGCCTGCTGGCAGCGGCTCTGTTCGGCGGATTGTACGCGGCAGCGGCGCTGTTCGCCCCGCTGGGCGTTTTGCAGGGACTTCCGATGAAGCTGGTGAGTCTTGTTATCATGCTGCTGATCGCCTTCGGCGCAGGCCGGCAGACGCTCCGCACGGGCCTTCTGTTTCTGGCGGCAGTCTGCGCGTTTGCGGGTGCTGCGGTCTTAGCCGCGCAGCTGTTCGGGACAGGCGTTTTGGTTCTGCCGGGCGGCACGTTCTACGCGGTGAGTGTTCTGGGCCTCCTGCTGCTGGCAGGGCTTCTGTATATGCTCTGCTATACCGTCTTTTCCTGCACGGCCCAGCATGGCGGTGAGATCCGGACCATGACGCTTCTGTATGGAGGAAATCAGGTCCCTGTCCGCGCGCTGCACGACACCGGCTGCACGCTCCGCGACCCCATGACCGGCGAACGCGTGCTCGTCGCGGATGCGGACGCGCTGCGGGCGCTTCTGCCGGATGCGTCCATCACACCCGCCGCGCTTGCAGACCCGGCGGAGCTGCTGCTGCGCCTGAAAACACGCGCCCCCGCGCTTCCGGCGCGGCTTTTGAGCTACAAATGCGTCGGCACGCAGGCAGGCCTGATTTTGTGCCTGCGCTGCGAGATACAGGTCAGACCGGGCGTCCGGAAACGCTGCCTCGCGGCCTTTTCCCCAACGCCCGTTTCAGACGGAGGAAATTATGATGCGCTGATAGGAGGAACGATTGGATGAAATTAGAGGCTATTTTACAGAAGCTCGGCCTTTTGCAGCCGGGGAAGATCATGTACATCGGCGGCAGCGACGTGCTGCCCGCACCGCTGAAGCCGGAGCAGGAGCGGCAGGCCGTCGCCGCGCTGGAACAGGGCGACGAGGCAGCCAAGCAGCTGCTCATCGAGCATAATCTTCGCCTTGTCGTGTATATCGCGCGCCGGTTCGAAAACACCGGTGTCAATCTGGAGGACCTGATCTCCATCGGAACCATTGGTCTGATCAAGGCCGTCAATACCTTCCGGCCCGACCGGAACATCAAGCTTGCGACGTATTCGTCGCGCTGCATCGAAAACGAGATTCTGATGCACATCCGCAAAATCGCCAACCAGAAGACGGAGGTTTCGCTCGACGAGCCGATCAATACCGACTGGGACGGCAACGAGCTGCTGCTGTCCGATGTGCTCGGCACAGACGGCGATATCGTTATGCGGCCGCTGGAGGACGACGTCGACCACCAGCTTCTTCGTCAGGCGCTCGGACGCCTCCCGGAACGGGAAAAGCAGATCGTCTGCATGCGCTTCGGCCTCGGCGGGCGGCAGGAGAAGACGCAGAAGGAGGTCGCAGATATCATGGGCATTTCGCAGTCGTATATTTCCAGGCTCGAAAAGCGCATCATGCTGCGCCTGCGCCGCGAGATCTCACGGCAGATCTACAGCTGAGAGGGACTTGCAAAATAGATTCAAATGTGATATAAATTTATCGATACAATATATCGATATCAGTAAAGGAAGCGGTTTCATGGAGAAAGAAATATCCCGCGCAACGCTTAAGCGCCTGCCGACCTATCTGGCCTATCTGAAAGCCATGCCGGACAGCAGCGGCGTCAATATCTCCGCCACGGCGCTTGCGGCGGGGCTTCATATGGGCGAGGTGCAGGTGCGCAAGGATCTTGCGCTCGTTTCCTCCGGCGGCCGCCCGAAGATCGGCTATAATCGTGCCGCGCTGATCGCCGATATCGAGCAGTTTTTGGGCTACGGCAACACAAACGATGCCGTTCTGATCGGCGCGGGCAAGCTTGGCCGCGCGCTGCTGGGGTATTCCGGCTTTGCGGAGTACGGCCTCAATATCGTCGCGGCGTTTGATGAAAATGACGCTATCATCGGCACCTCCAAGAGCGGCAAGCCCATCATGCACCTGTCGCGCCTCGGCGAGGTCTGCCGCCGCGACCAGATCAAGATCGGCATCATCACCGTCCCGGCAGAGCAGGCCCAGAGCGTCTGCGATCTGCTCATCAGCAACGGGATCCTCGCCATCTGGAATTTCGCCCCCAAGCACCTGAACGTGCCAGACCACATCCTCGTCCAGAACGAAAACATGGCTGCTTCCCTCGCCCTGCTCTGCAAACACCTCAACGAGCAGATGAAATCCGAAAAATGACACAGTTTCGGAAGTTTTTTCTTGAATTTCCGCGTGCCATGCTGTATAATAGCACAGCAATGCCGGTGTGTTGGAATGGTAGACGAGGCGGACTCAAAATCCGTTGGGGTAACACTCGTGTGGGTTCGAGTCCCACCACCGGCACCACCGTCGCCGCGAACTGTGCAGGTTCGCGGCGATTTTTATGCTGGAAAACAGTCAATAATCGCGTTTGCAGAGGACACCTTGGAACTGTAATCCAGATGCGTGTAGATATTTGAGGTTGTGGAAATGTCGCTATGTCCCAGCCATTCCCGAATGTCTTTCAATCTGACACCGTTTGCATAGAGTACTTCCGGTTCATGAGCGGCAGTGAGGACGTAGAGCGGAAAAACATCCCGGAGCCGGAATTTGTCCCCTCCGTCACATATTTTACCCACGACACCGGCATCATGTCTGCCTCAGTAGCCCGGGATTTCCACTACCTTTTGCTCATGCCGGAGCCGGAGCGCTATATCACTGTCTCACTGGCCGCTCAGCAGCTGGGGATCAGTCAGCAGGAGGCTGAGCAGATCCTTTCGGAATTCTACACCCGGCGGCTGCGACAGGGTAGATTAAACATTCCGGTTTCCCGGCACAGGGCACACAGCCACACCGTCCGGAAACGCACCGGAGGATATAAAACGCCGCCTGTCGGAGCAATTCCGACAGGCGGCGATCCCTTTCTGGATACAAAGCTGCCTCAGATGATTTTGGAGCATCATGCTGAGGCAGCCCCTTTTATGTAGGAAGCTGGTTATTTTTCGTTTCATGCTTTGGAACGCCTACGTCGGAGGCGGCTTCCATCTTGAACTTGTCCATGGCTTCACGGGCTTCCGGGATGTTGATGTTGGAAGAGTTACGGTTCGTCATAGTTCTGCATCTCCTTACTTGTTTTGGGGAAATCCGTTTTGATTTCCTACAACCGTAGTTTGACCCGATGCAGGCTTGTTATGAATGGGAATTCGCGGGTCGGCTTCCATGAAATTTTTTGATGCGCATTTGTTCCGCGAATAAAAAGAGATACGGACAGAAGAATCATACTTGCGTCCGGCGCATGGCTATGCTATACTGTTGGTGTACACACCAAAAGCGAAGGATGTGATCCGGATCAGCATTACAAGCGCAAGCCTGCCCGCGAAGAAGCGGATCCTGACCGTCTGCGTCAAGCTCTTTCTGGAAAAGGGCTACAGGCGGACGACATTGGCAGAGATCATCGAAAAGGCCGAGGTTTCCTACAGCACGTTCCAGAACATTTTCCGCGCCAAGGACGGCGTGCTGACGGAGCTGGTGGAGTTCATGTTCTCCAATCAGTTCGCCATGGCGCGCAGCATGACGGGCGCGCAGCTGCCGCCGGTATACATCTACGCGGTGGAGACCGCGATCCAGATGACGCTGACGGAGCTGAACGAAAATCTGCGCGAAATTTACATCGAAGCCTACACGCAGAAGGAGGCCTCGGACTACATCTTCCGCGAAACGGCGAAGGAGCTGTATCAGATCTTCGGCCCGTACCAGCCGGGACGGACGGCGCGGGATTTTTACGACATGGAGATCGGTTCGGCCAGCATCATGCGCGGCTACATGGCGCACCCGTGCGACGCGGAGCTGACGCTGGAAAAGAAGCTGCGGCTGTTTTTCTGCATGAGCCTGCGGGCCTATCGCGTCCCGGAGGACGAGCTGGAGCAGGTCATCCGCTTCGTCGAGGGACTGGACATCCGCGCCATCGCGGAACGGGTCATGCACACACTGTTCGAGGCGCTGGCCATGCGATTTGAATTTTCCCTGCAGGGAATCACGGAAACGGAGGTACACAAATGAAAAAACGACTGTTCAGAAATCTTCTTATACTCGGTCTGCTGCTGGTTGCGCTGACGGTGATGCTGTCGGCGGCATACACTGGCGAAGAAGGCCGCTTGTCCTTGAACGTAAATGGCCGAGACCTTCAGTTCAACATAGATGCCCGCTATGACTGCGAAAATGACCATGGCAACACCTATTTATTTTCCGGCCGCAAAAACGATAAACTGATCAATGTACAAGCCCGGAAACCCGACAAGGCGACGGTGGTTCCGATTGCAGAATGGCAACCGGGAGACACCATTCTCGCAAGCATCGAAATTTCAAATTTCAACTGCGCTAAGCCGGACGGCAAAGCCTGCGGAACAATGAACAAAACCATCAAAACAACGCTTGAATTCTCAGCGGATGATTTCTGTCATCGGAGGCGCGGTTCATCTGACGCTCTTACGTTCAAAATGGAGCACATTCGCGGGGATGACGTCAACGACTGCATTTATTTCAAATTTTATTGTTACCTTAACGCCCTATACGAGCTCGAATACCACAAAGCGGGCGCCCCGACCTGTGAAGAGGACGGATATGATACGGACTGGTATCGCTGCCCGCTTTGCGGCAAGAGCTTTTCGGACATGTACGGAAAAAACGAAATCACCGTTGAGAAAAAGCTGGGGCACGACTTCGATGAGAACGGCGTCTGCCAGCGCTGCGGCGATCATGCCGAAGCGTATATTTATAGTTCTATCACTACGAAAAAAACCTATTACGACACTGCCGCGAATGCGATAAGCAAGGCTACAGCTCCTTTTGATTCTGTTCATGTCGTCTCTTATAAGCGCAGCGACCCCATCACCATCAATAAAATTGTCGATCTCACCGTTGCGAACGGCGTCACCGTTCCCGAGATCCGGATGGAATCTTTCTCGAGTGGGAACACAGGTGATTCTGTAAATATCAATAACTATGGAACCGTGAATCTGTTTTCTTCGGTCACAACGGTTCCAAGCCGATATCCGGGCGTCAGCTACACGAATCACAACGTCACCGAACGGATCACAGCAGCAAGTACAACTGCTGTGCGGATCATGCGAATCTCGAATACAGACAACGGAACCATCGGCGAAATCAACATCCCGCAGACCGCCAACACAACACCGAAGGTTCAGGTTACGAACAACGGCGGGACGATCAATACGCTGACCGGCTATCCCGAAAATGTCGAACTGTGCAGCGGCACGGGAAGCTATGGGACGATCACAAACGCAGCCGAGGGCGGCTCGGTGGATTCGCTTCTGAATAAAGGCTGCTATTTCTATTTCCCGAATGGTGGGCAGAAATGGGTCAACAGCAACGCCGGAAAAACAGTTTCCGACGTGATCGTCTCCAACGCGCCGTTCACGGTGAAGGTCAATCGAGATGGCACTGCACTCACGGCATCCAATGGCAGCTATACGGTGGAAGGCGTAAATGTGGGCGAGGACGTTGCGCTCAGCGCCGTTTTCACGTCCAACGAGAACGGTCTGACGGCGGACGAATCCAAGATCACCAGCCGCTGGTACTATAAGAACGAGAGCAAAACTGCCGCTGACGGCAAGGCCCTCACGCTGAACAACATCCAGTATGGCGTCTATGACCTGATTTTTGAAGCGAAGGAAAGCACATACGGCTTCACCACAAGCGTCAGCGTCACGGTCAACGTGATTCCGCCTGCGGAGAAAACCGCGATCTCCCTCAAGACGCAGCTCACCTCGGACGAGTACACAAAGGTCTATGACGGCACAACAAAAGCGAGTGAAATTCTTCCCCCCATTGAATTCCAGCTTGCCGATGAGCGTGAAATTCGAATCCCGGCAGACTGCTACACCTTCAAGGCAGAATACGCCTCCCCGGATTGTATTACGGACAACAAGATCATCGTCGAGGTAACGCTGACTGAGGAGGGCGAAAAGTACTATACTCTGACGGACAGCAAAATCGAAGTCGCGGCGACGATCACACCGTATGACGGCGAATGGTATGAGGGCGAACAAATCCACAAGGTATTCTTTGTAGGACTCAACAATGATCCCATCGAAAGCGACGGCTACCCTTCCATCGGCAAACCTGTTCTGAAGTATCTAAATCTGATAGGATACTTATTTGATTCTGAGGGCCGCCAGTCTCGCAGGATACTCACACCCGAATCTGGTTTTAAATACTCGTTCTATCATCTGCGTCCGGGCGCTTCGGAACCAGATCCCGAGCTGGATGAGCTTCTGACGGCGGATTCTGTTTTCACATATTCGGGAAAATATTGGTTCTACGCCGTTGTGGAGCCCAGCCTGAATTACAAAGGGTGCATAACGGATAATGACTACTTCACAGTCCAAGACAACTATAGCGGAGCACACGCGCATGAGCAGAAAACCTATGAAGCGTGGGATGGCGGCAGCTTATCTATCGCGGCTGGAGGGACAGCCGCCCGCTATCTTTCCGGTGCGCAGCCCAACGTCAATGTAGAACTGGTTCTCGGTCAGAATAAGACGCTCGACCTTTGCCTGTACAACAAGGCCGTACACGTCATCGGCTCCAGCTACGACCAGATCTATCTCGCCGGCGGTTCGACGCTGGTGCTTTCCGACTGCACCAAAACCGGCAAGATCATCGGCAGCAAGGTCAAAAGCGGCTCCGGCGGTGTCGCGTATGTGAAGAATGGCACGCTTTCGGTCTATGACATCAAGCTGACCGGCGGTTCCGCATCGACCGGCGGCGCAGTGACCGTTGATGCAAAGGGTGTTCTGAACATCTACAGCGGCGAAATTTCCGGCAACACCGTCACAAACGGCAAGGGCGGCGCGATTTACATCAAGTCCGGCGGCGTTGTCAACATTTACGGCGGCACAATTAAGGATAACCACGTCTATTCCGGCAATGGCGGCGCGATTTACGTCGAAGCGGGCGGCACGCTGAACCTCTACGGCGGCACGATCACCGGCAACACGGCATCCGGCCTCGGCGGCGGTATCTACGTCGAAGCGGGTGGCAGGGTGAACATTCAGGGTGCGCCCGTCGTCACGGGCAACACCGCTGGCGGCAAGGCCAACAACGTCTATGTCTGTGTCGACAGCACCTCTCCCCTGCTCACGATCTCCGGTGAACTGACAGACGGCGCAAAGCTCGGCGTCAGCACCGACGCTTCGTACCCCGTGCTGCTTGCGAACAGGGAGCAGGATTACAGCGCGTATTTCATGCCGGACGATCCGGACGCGTTCGTGCTCTTCTCCGGCAGTGCGCTGACCCTGTGCGCAAAGCCCTCGGCCACACTTGCGGGCGACACGCTGACCGTCTCGACCGGCAGCAATTATAAGTCCGATGCATTTGTGCTGTTTGTGGCGGAATATGGCGCGGACGGCCGGCTGCTCGCCGTACACAGCGAGAAGATCACAGCTGAGTCCGGCACGTATACCTTCAAAGTGCAGCCCGGCACGACGATCAAATGCTTCCTGCTCCACGCCGACACCTACGCCCCGCTGTTCGCGGCCTTCTCCCCCAAGGCATAAGCACTATCGCAAAAGTCCGACGGATGGAACTCCCATCCGCCGGACTTTATTTTGATAACTGCTCCCGCGCTCTGCGAGAAGCCGGAGCATTCGTTTTGCTTCGTTTACTTTAAAAAGCATAAAACCCCGCCGCGGAATTGCTCTGCGGCGGGGTTCACTTATGTGCAAAAACAGCCGAAAAGCC
>OGYC01001088.1_pt1 | contig 24453 bp, 18 predicted proteins | sample 1576461 | NCBI WGS metagenome assembly OGYC01 (sample SAMEA3541569, study PRJEB24748) | human gut metagenome | biome: human gut; feature: human-associated habitat; material: faeces | place: China | collected 2012 | reverse complement strand
GAAAAACTGCCTGCAGCGCGCACCACATCCGGGAATGTGATCTCACGCAGATCGTTCTGGATGATCTCCGTCGGGTCACACATTTCGCCCGAATGAAGGAGCGGCAATTCGCGGCGCACATCAACCAGAAAAACAGCGCAGAACTGCGGCAGGAGATGAACCGTGTCCTCCGTGAATTGGACGCAATGAAAAAGCGAAGCGCAGAGCTGTCCAAGCTGTTCAAACGGCTCTATGAGGACAATGTTCTCGGGCGCGTGACAGACGAGCAGTACCGGATGCTCTCCGACGATTACACAGACGAGCAGCGTATGCTGGAGGAACAGATTCCGCAGAAAGAACAACGTCTGGCACAGCTTCAGGCGCGCGAAGCGAACGTGGATGCTTTCATTGAAAAGGCAAAGCAGTACACAGCAATTGATACGCTGACACCTGAACTGCTGCGGCTGTTTATTCAGCGCATCGAGGTCGGTGAACGGGAAACAAAATACTCCCGCAATTCCAGCCAGTCTGTCCGCATCATTTACCGGGACATCGGCACAGTGGACAGCGCCATGCAGCCGGACGAGAAGCAGCCGAAGCTGCTCCCACCGCTGAGCGAAGTCATTCAATTCCCGGCATAAGACGGAGAGAACAGGAAGAGGGAGCGGAGAAATCCGCTCCCTCGCAGAGGGGTGACAGTTTGTGTCCCTATGAAGGGAAACAGAACGACTTCCGGGCTTTTTTGCGCCCATTTTTAGAGGCGTGACAAAAAGATGCCAACTGCCGTGTCAGGCAAATTCGATGGACCTGTACCTTTACCCACGGCGTTTTGAGCCGCTTTTCCGAGAATTTTTCGGGAAAGCGGCTCTTTTTTGTCCTCGGCAAAGTGTAGAATTTCGACCGGCGTTTTTGTTGGTTCTGCCAAATGCACACTCCAAGCACAGATGCCGGTGCGTTAGCCCGCTGTGCGGGATTTCAGACGTTAAGACCGCAGGCAAGCCTCCACCCGCTCTAGGACGAAATCACAGCGTATTGGCGATGCTGGGACGCGAGAAAGCAAAGCACCCGCTGCCAGTTCAGCGGGTGGTCGTTTATCTGCTGGCTCTCAGCAGAGCATCGGTTTTTAATGTCACACCCATCATGTCCTTGTGGGCTTCGCGGGTATCGCGGCAGAGCGGTGACAAGAAAGTCAGCGCGTTCTGAATGCGGCTCAGATCGGATGCAGAGAGTGCATTCTCGTGCAGATGGCGCAGCACCCGGCGATAGGATTCGCGGAGCGTTGCATCCACGGACGGCTGGAAGAAATAGTTTGAAATCAGGCCGCCGATCAGGGCGGCTTCGTTATCGGTGTACTGCATGGTGATTGCCCTCCTCTGCAATGTTCAAACAACAAACGCTGGCATCATACCACAAGATGCAGTATCGGTCTATTCGCAAACTGACGAAATATTGAATCGCAAATCTACATACAAAATGAAGCGGCGTTTCGCTCTCTCGTGAAAAGAGGGTTGAAACGCCACTTTTTCCTTTTCTTAAATTTGAAACCTGAGACGAAGGAGGTCACAAAAATGTCTGTATTCCGTGTTGAAAAGACCAAAGGTTACACGGTCATGTCCAACCACCATCTCCGCAACCATACGCTGTCCCTCAAGGCAAAGGGTCTGCTCTCGCAGATGCTGTCGCTGCCGGACGATTGGGATTACACGCTGCAGGGGCTTGCACAGATCAATAAAGAAAGCATCGACGCCATCCGCGAAGCTGTGCGCGAGCTGGAACGTGCCGGTTACATCAAACGCAGCCGGGAGCGTGACGAGCGTGGCTGCCTGCGCGGAACCGTCTACACGATCTACGAGCAGCCGCACGCGGAGCCAAAGCCAGAAGAACCTGCGCAGGAAAAGCCAGCGTTGGATAATCCAATATTGGAAAAGCCTATGTTGGAGAAACCTACGTTGGAAAATCCAACGCAATTAAATACTGAGAGTACTAAGAAAAGAAAAAGACAAAGTAAAGACTTATCAATTACCGATTCGATTCCTTTCCCTTCCGGTTTTCCGGAAAGTCCTACGCAGAAGCGAACGGAAACGAAGGAGTCGTTTGAAAGCTGTCGGGAATTGATTCTGGAGAACATCGACTACGATGTTCTGGCAAATGATCCGCACGTCGACCGAGAGCAGCTTGACGAGATCGTCGACCTGGTGCAGGAGACAGTTTGCAGCACGCGCAGCCGAATCCGCGCTGCAGGCAACGATTATCCAGCCGGGGTCGTGCGGTCAAAGCTGCTGAAGCTGAACAGTGAGCATATCCGTTTCGTCATGGACTGCCTGAAGCAAAACACAACGCGAATTCGGAATATCCGGCAATATCTGCTGACCGCGCTGTTCAACGCGCCAAGCACGATGAACAGCTATTACACAGCGCTGGTCGCACACGATATGGCGGCATAATTGAATTGATTTGAAAATACTTACCGTTTTAGTGTAATATCCAATTTAAACAAAAAGGATTCGAAATAGAATTCTCATATTGTCCTCCTGCTTTTGAAACTAGAAATGTAACGAATGCAGTCTATTCATAGTCTTCAAGTTTCCACTCGTCCAGCCAGTCAATATAGGCCATCTCTCCGTCAAATCGAAGCGGCAGCCAGATGTAGTCGGCAAGTACGGTGTTTTTGATGCTGATATCCAGCGTTTCTTTCTGCTGCTGCGGCGTATAAACGGCATTCGGGTTACTGCCGAACTCGCGTTCAAAGAGAATACGGTATTTTTCATAGGAAAGCGACATTCTCTGCGGCAGCCAGCGATCGGCGAGTGCAATATAGAGGCCTTTTTTGCCCGGGACCCGGAACACGGAGGAAATCTGTGAATGAAATGACGTGCGCGTATCATCCGCCGGATGCGGATCGCCCAGAACGCGGTACGGACCGTGCCAGGTATCGGCAATTGCAAGTTCCGAGGGGTTCGGGAAGTACCCGGTCGTACCGGAGGTAAGAAGATAATGCTTCCCTTTCCGGATAAAATGCGCAGGTGCTTCGCGCGTATAGGGTGGACCGAGGCGCGGAAAATGCGTGCTGTAATAGCCGGTCACGTTGGTGTAGTCATCCGTCAGATCAGCACAGATCAGCTCAGAGTGGACTCGTTCAAAGAAATAGTAGGCTTTCCCATCGGGCGCGACCGCAAGGTCAAAGTCGCCCGGCTCCATGCCAAGCGGCCAGAGTCCCTCGTGTACGACGGTGTATGGCCCCAGCAGCGCATCCGCAGTCAGAACTGTGCAGCCCACGGACATGACCTTCAGCCAGCAAACGTATTTTCCGGTTTTCCGATTGTATAGGATGTGCGGACGATCAACGCATTTACTTGGGTGCAGCGTAGACGCAGGATCGTCCGGCTCCGGCGGAATGATCAGGCCAAGATCGTCCCAGTTGTAAAGATCGCCTGAGACATAGCAGCGGATTCCCCAGTGCCAGATCGAATCAAGGCCAGTCGTTTTTTCCTTGTTTTCCCCATACCAGTAGTAGCGGCCGTTTTCATAGAAAATAGAGCCGCCGTGCGCATGGATCCGCTTCCCATTGGTGTCCAGCCACGGCTGCCCCGGATGAAAACTCTTGTATTTCATGTGATCAATCCTCCTGTGTCACAAAATATATCAGTTTATTTGTTTAAATTGAAAGCTCCATTCCGTCATAGGCGGCCACAATTCCGTGCTGGCTGCCCCAGCTTGCCAGTTCCGCCTGCGTCATTCCGCCGTTATGACTGAAATGGCTTACGATGCAGCGCGTCTGTGCATCCGCGCAGCCCATTTCACGCAGCGTTGCCACAAAGTGTTCCACATCCGGCAAACCCATGTGATTATACGGGCATGACTCCCGGCCCATTGTGCCGTCCAGACTGAGCAGATCGATTCTTGCGCCTGACAGGAGTTCCCACGCCCGCTCCGTCAGGCGGCTTCCGGTATCATGCCCATAGAGAACTGTTTTCCCACCCTTTTTGCACAGGTAGATCAGGCATTCCTGACGAGGGTCATGATCTGCCGGAATTGCGGTAATCTCCCACGCGCCGCATTGGAAGCGTTCGCTGCCGTGAACGCAATGGAACTGCACAAATGCGTCGAGCGGCTGGTGGGCATAAAGCTCTGTTTTTAAATGGCTCTCAAAGCTGCGGCCGACCGCCTCATTCCCGTAGACGTGCAGAATGCCGTCCGCACCTTTTTGATAAGCGCTGTGACGGTTGATAAGACCTGTTGGAAACCAGTGATCCATGTGGTCGTGCGTCACAAGCAGCGTATGAATGCTGCCGAAATTCAAATCATGCAGCGCCGCGTGATAAAACGTATCCGGTGGAAAGTCGATCAGAAGCTCTCCGTCGAGCAGCACCTGTGACCGGGAGCGAAGCTCCCGGCCTTTTTGTCGTCTGGCATTGGTGCAGACCGGGCAGGAACAAAACGCGGCAGGGATGCCCTCTGCGGCAGCAGTTCCCAGATACAGAAGTTTCATAGGCGCACCTCATATTGATAGCTGCCGGAACCGGTCTGCTTTGCCGTGCCGTCAGGCAGAATGATTTCTGCCGTGGTATTTGCGGGAATACTTGCTTCCAGCGTGAAAACGCCATCTGTCAGCGTCCAATGGACGCGAATCGTGCCATATGGACTCTCGACCTGCGCCTCGACCTCGGTAAGCGCACCGCACGGATAGGGGCGAATCCGGAATGTTTTGTATCCGGCAGTCAGCGGGCGGATTCCCGCCAGGTACTGATAGAACCAGTCGTCAATCGTGCCAAAATAAAAATGGTTATAGGAGCGGCTGTCCGTATCCCACGTTTCCCAGCAGGTTGTCGCGCCCTTTGAAAGCCAGTATCCCCAGCTTGGGCAGTCTGTCTGGCTGACAATTGCATAAGCGGTTTCCGCTTGTCCGTATTCTGTCAGCGCAGGCGCAAGGTATTTCAGCCCCATGCAGCCGGTCGCCAGATGGTCATGGTCGTGCGTATGGATCTGCGACGCAAGGCTTACAGCGATCCCGCCGCGAAGCTTCTCCGGTGCAATTCCGAATGCCAGCGGCAGAACGGTCGGTGTCTGGCGAAACCCGACCGGAATTTCCGTATGGTAAAGCATCTGCGTTTTGTTGAAGAACCTTGTGTTCAGATTTTGACGCATTTGTTCCGCCGCTGCCTGATACCGCGCAGCGTCTGCGTCCTGCTTCAGTACGTCTGCGATTTGACGCATGATCGTCAGGATTCGATAGACAAAGCACGTTGCGTTAAACGCCGATCCCTCCGGCGGGCAGGAACCTGCCGGGGAATTCCAGTCGCCGTAATACAGATTAGAACTCATGCCGTCGTTCAGGCGATTCAGTTCATAATCTGTATATCGCTTCATATTTGGATAATATGTGTGCAAAACTGCTTTGTCGCCACAGTGCAGATACATCTGATACGGAAGCATAACAATTGCGCACATCCATTCCGGCGCGGGCGGATAAAACACTGGGCCAGGGCAGGTGTCTGGAACCGCGCCGTCTGAATTCTGGCTGTCGGCCAGGTCCCGAAGCCACTTCGTAAAGAAGCTCTGTGCGTCCAGATTGGTAAGCACCGTATCGCAGATCGACTGCGCATCGCCCGTCCAGCCGCGCTTCTCATAGGTCGGCGTATCTGTCGGAATGCTGTGAAAATTATTGAGAATCGTCGGTGTGACCAGCTCGTGAATCTGATTAAACAGCGGATTGGAGCAGGAGAACGTTCCAGTCTGCCGGATATCATTGTGAAAAGCCAGTCCGGTTATCCCGATCTCATGGTCAACGCCTACAACCTCAACATAGCGGTAACCCTTGTAGGAAAATTTCGGCGTCCATCGCTCGTCACCGCCGCTGCAGATGTAAATGTCCGTCTGCGCAGGCTCCCAGAACTGGTAGATGCCGCATTTTGTCTGCATATCCACGCGGCCGTTTTCCAGCAGCTTTTCGCCATAGGTCAGCTTGAGCCGCGTACCTGGCTTCTCGCTGACGCGGATTTCCGCCCAGCCGGTCGTTACTTTCCCGAAGTCATAGACGCGAATCTTTTCGCCGGGTACGGTCACGCGCACGGGCTGCAAGGCTTCCGTTACCCGAATCGGCGGCAACTCCGCTGCGTGAAGTGTTCCACCGGGGGCGCGCATGATCCGGACAGGCCACCATGCGCTGTCGTCAAATCCCGGCAGCTCCCAGCCGTGCGGCAGCAGCCGTGCGTCATACTTATCGCCGTACCAAATGTTGTCGTCAACGGTCGGGCCATCTGTCGTTTTCCAGTCTGCCCCGCTCGCGACGCTCACGCAGCATCCGTCTGCCATCCAGATCTTCAGTTCCAGAAAAAGTTTCGGCTCATCCTGTTCGGCCATAATGCCGATCCAGTCCTTGTGAAAGCTGTAATACCCGCGTCCAAGCTCTGCGCCGATACAGTTTTCGCCACTGCGAAGCAATTTCGTCACATCGAATGTATGGTAATAGACCGTCTTATGATACTGGGAGTATTCCGTCTGCAAAACTGCATCCGTGACCGACTCACCGTTGATGGTATATACGCCATAACCAAGCCCGCAGACGTAGAGCCGCGCACGGGCTACCCTCCCGTCCAGCGAAAATTCCTTGCGCAGCAGCGGAGAGGGGCCGCGGCGCTTTGTCTTTCCCCAAGGTGTGTCACCATAGCTTCCGACGATTTGCGCCGGTATACCCTGTGCCGTCCAGTCTGCATCTGTCTGGATGCAGATATCTTCTCCGTCTTCAAAGCGCACCAGCAACTTCCCGATTGCAGCAGTGTTTCCCTGCTCGTCTGCCGTGACTCGCAGGCAAAGCGTATTTTCTCCGATATTCAGATATTCCGTCAAATCGGCATAGCGGATCGGAGAAGTCCCATCCTGCTTCCAATCGGTGTTCATTCTGCGGTAGAGCACACCATTGCAGAACAGTTCCCAGCACGCGAAAGCCGTCCCGTCAAAAATGGCCTGCTGCAGCGGCTTTTCCAATGCAAATGTACGGCAGAAATCTACGCTCTGTCCGGCTTCCGCGCTGCATCCGATCCAATGCAGACCCGCAAACGGATCAAATTCGCTATTGCCGCCGATCCACGCTGCGCTCCAATCCTCCGGCTGCAGCAGTCCCGTCTCAAATGCCGCATCTTCGCTCCATTCAGATGGAACATCACTCTGATCCCAGACCATGACGCGCCAGCAATAGCGCGTCATGGAGCGCAGTGCCTCTCCGCTATATGGAATCTGAATCTGCTGATCGGACAGCACTTTCCCGCTGTCCCAGACCACTCTGCCGCCGCTTTCCATCACAACGATCCGGTAAGCGCTTTGGTAACAATTCTCATGCTGTGTGCAGAGCTGCCACTGAAACAGCGGCGGCAACGTGTCGATCGACACGCGAATTGGTCTTTAAGACTGTCGGCATCATGTGTTTTAATAGATGTTCATCCATGACTGCTCTCCTTTGTGGCTTCTTATTCCATTGATAAATCGTATGTGTTTGTTGCTCGCGACAATGTTACCGATTCGCCAGCTTGAATTGGAACAATGATATCGAACGATCCGCTAACAGCGGTTCCATTCACACTCCAGTCTGTGTATGGGCTATTGTTCTCAACAGCGTAAATCCGCACGCTTGTAGCAGAAACTGAGATATTCAGCTTCATCCCCCAATAGTCAATATTGCTTAAACTCAACGTTGTCATATCGGAAGATGGCAGATTAGGAGTGATATGCAGTCCGTCTTTATCTGCGCTGATTCCCATAAATCCATCCTTTGCTGCAACCGGGACAAGACCGCTTTCTGGGAACTCACCCCAAATGCCGACGTTACCCTCGCCGCCATGTTGATTCTTTTCTCCGTAATATAGCTGATTGCCTCCCTGCATATGCTCTATATTAAAGCGATTCACCAACGTTTCAAGACGACGATACGCATTGTCAGCACCATAGGTCTTTATACGGCACATCAATTCATAGTACATTGTATAGAAATTTGCGCCGCCATTTTGAAGCTGATCTGTACCAAAAATGCCACTGCTATTATAGATTGCCACGTACCAGCCACCCTCGGAGTTATGTACGTTGTTAAACATGGTAACTCTTGGCGCAAATTGAAATGCCGTAAATGTGTCTGCGGAGCCAGACGATGTTCTCGTGTTGCTCAGGAAATTCATAATCGCCACGGCCTGTGTTTTGCTTGCAAGGCCATAATTGAGCGCCTCAAGGTTCAGATAAACACAGCCATAATCATGTGCGGTCCCATATGCATCAATGACCTGAACATAGTGATTACCGGTCCAAAACGCTGCATTATATCCTAACTTTAAATCACCTGCATATCCGGCCAATTCATTTGCCCTCACAGTGTTTCCTAGCATTTGTTCAATTTCAGCCATCCGATTCAGCGCAAGATAGCAGTAAATATTGTCATATGCGCTTTTATAGCCGTAGGGCGTGATATCCCAGTAGTTGCTGCCAATGCTTGTATTTGTGCCATTATGATCGGGATGATCAATGATAAACAATTTCGCCTGCGCGTCATACTGATTCAGAAGATACTGCATGCCCAACCGCATTTTGCTGATATTTGCACGCAGATATGCAAGATCACCATTGTACATAAAGTAGTTATAAACTGCATTGATGTAATTCGCAGTTGTCATTAAATAGTGATTGCTGTCTCTGTCGGTAGGAAATGGCCATCCCTGCGATCCTGCCCACGTCCAAATATATCCGTCCGCGTTTTGCGAAACATTGGTTGTGCTGTTCAAATCCGGCGTCAGATAATGATCATTTCGCCACGCGCGCGTCAGACTAACCCATTCCCACCAGTCGGGATTTGTGCTGGATGCCTCTCTCGCATAGCCAAACTCGTACATCATCTCATTCAGAGCTGTGCTAACAGTTGAATTCTCGCTGCCATAGCGTGCAAAGTGCTCTGGGGTAGCATCCGTTGATTGATTCAGTTGAATTGTGAGTGTACGAGTAAAAGATTCTCCATTTTGAATGGTGATTGTTTCTGCATTGGGATTGCGGAAATAAAGGCGCAAATTGTCAACGCTGCAAAGTGGGCTGATATATTTTGTGTCCGGAATGAAGCGGAGATTAAAATCGAAGCCGTTTGCCCCCTCCCAGTCAATCCAGTCACCATCGAGGCCCAGCGTTTCGGTATCTTCTCTTGACATCCGCTTAAAGGCATACGCAGAATGATAGCGATCGGAGCTGGCAACCATTTTGGAGAAAGGAACCTTCAGCGCACCGGCCGGAGCTGCCTCAACATCATACCCGTTGTTTTCCCACAGCATATCCATAACATATCCGGTGTTTTTTAGCTGCTTATTGTTCCCATACGATATGATTTCAAAGGAACTATGTAACTGGTTCCCGTCCAATTCAATCGTCCAGATGCCAGAAAGTCCCGATGAAGCAAACTGAATATTGCGGATTTGAAGCGTATTTCCGGAAATCGTCCATTCGACATCCGCGGAGGTCCCGCTGTAGGGCGTTCCATTATAGTCAAACGCTAAAAACAGGTTCCCATTGATAAGGTCTTCATTGTAATTTGACGCACCATTGGGATCAAAACATAATGTGTCAATGAGTCCCGTTGTTCCGCTCAGATAAAAATAACCGTTATGCAGTGTGTAGCGACAAGGCTTATCCAAAAGCGCCAACCGGTCAATTTCAAAATTTCCTGTTCCTCCGGTTGTCGGATCGAATCTCAACTGAGTAATAGTGCCACGCCACTCGCCAGATGCTGATAGATCCACACGAAGCGTATGCCATTTTCCGTCCGTAATTGTCGGGATGCTCATTGCCCGCGCTTCCGAGAAGCCTGCATCTTCTCTCGTCCAGTATAGCTTCGCATCACTGTTTCCTGTTTCATTTTTATATGTGATTTCAAAATACTGATAGGTCGAACCATCAACCCGAATTGCCGGGCTCAACAGATTCGGATCGTTTTTATTTGCCAAGTACAGGACATATCTGCCGTTTTCCACGTTCGAACGATTGACCTGTTCATTGGTTGTCCAGCCCAAGGTGTCATTTTCTGTTGTCCATTGCCACTCTTGTGACAGCCTTCCCTCCGGCTTGGCTGCGGTCGTAAAGCGAAGTGAATCAATTCCGAAGTTACCGTTGCCTCCCGTTGTTGGGTCAATGCGGATCTGCGCAATTGTTCCTGTCCAACCGCTTTGCTGCGCGAGATTGATTTGGAATGTATGAACTTCTCCATCTGCAAAGGTCATAAAGTTAACAGCCTTGCTTTCAGAAAAACCCTCACCGCTACCGCGCCAATAGAGTCGTGCATTTGAATTGCCGGTTTGATTTCGGTAGGTAATCTCCAACGTTTTATATGTTGATGCGTCAATCGAAATGGTAGGGCTTGTTATATTCGGATCTTCTGTTCCAGGGATATGCAGCGTATACCATCCGTCTGCAACACACGTGGCGTCAATTTGGTTGTTGTGACTCCAGCCTTCGTAATTGTTTTCATTTTCCCATTCCCATGCGCCCCCACCAGCCGCTCTTACATCCATAGGACTTGTTGTTAAGAATAAAAGGACTGCCAGAATCAGTGATAATACTCGCCTCTTTTGCATATGTGTTATCCTCCCCATTTTTAATTGTCCAAGATGCCTTTATTCCCACACAGCGGCTTCTCCATTCAGCCACGCGGTCATATTGATTGCAAGCAGATTCCAGTTCTGGAATCCGGGATTGATAACCGGCTTTCCAGTTTCGGGGTCATAGTATTCGTGCATCTCTCCGCAGTCACGGATGTCTGCATCCAGCATTGAAATGGTCTTTTCCGCCAGTTCTGCTGCCTCTTTTTCATATCCATACCGTAAAAGTCCGCGGAATACCATGTAATTGGAGATTCCCCACACCGGCCCCAGCCAACAGGACGGATTATTGGACGGAACAACTGTGTACATTTTTTCGTACTTGGAGAGTGTCCGAACGCCGAACGGCGCCCAGAATGCGTTTTTATCGAGCAGATTTTCCCGCACCATCCGCTCCGCCTGCTCTTTCGTGGCAATTCCGCTCCACATGGCAAGGAAACCGGACCAGCAGCCGATGCGCTGGATCAGGCAGTTCCAATGGCGCGGTGCACCGGAGTGGAGGAACGTGCCCGTTTCAATCGGGAGCAGGTTCAGATCTACGCTGTAATAGAAACCGTCCTTTTCGTCATAGCAATGCGTCTGAACTGCGATTTTCAGTACTTCTGCCGCTTGGCGGTAATGGGCTACATCAACGCCCAGCGCTTCGCCAAGAAAGCATACCGCCAGCAACTCCCGATACATTAGGCAGTTCAGGAAAATGGACGCAGAGCTTCGCTTCGGACGATAGAAGGTACACGGGTCATTATCGACACCGATGGCAAAGTCATCGATCCAGAAATAAAGCCCGCTCTCGTGCCTGCAATGCTCCTCATAATATCGAATGAAGCAAAGCAGGCGGTCAAAATACGGCCGCAGCCATTCAGCCTCGCCGGTCTGCCGCACAATAAACGCTGCATGCTGTGCAAGGCAGGGCTTGTGAATGTTGGTGTCAGGCTGTGTGCTGAGTTCCGGCATTGTCCGATCCGGCAGAATGACAATTGGAATTCTGCCCTGATCGTCCATATGCTCCAGAAAATTCAGGATGCAGCCTTTTTCATATTCAGAAATGTCGTCCGTCACAAACTGACGAAGTGCAATATTCGTCAGCCAGCTGTCCCAATCCCAGAGACAATTATCGTAACAGCTACCCGGAACAATGAACGGATGATGGATGATTCCGTCCGATTCTCTGAACATTTTGCGGTAATTTGCTTTTGCATACGATAAAATACGCGGATCGTTTCTCATTTGCAGTTCCTCTCATCTAAATCATTGATCTTCTGTTGGTTCTTCAAGTTCAGGGTGAGTGATTCAAACCTATTTTATGTAGAAAATGCGCCAGAGTCCATTTATTTTTCGTACATGAACCTTGACGCATTTCCTTGCTTCCTATTCCGCTGCGGCACGAAAAGCTGTACCGAACAGCGCGCTAGAAGCAGATATCCACTTATGAATAGACAATCTCGATTCCATCCGGCGCATGAACTGTCGTCTGGATGCTTCCGTCCTCGCGCAGCCGGTGCTCGACTGTCAGAACACCATCCGGTGTGGGATAGCTTCCGCAAACCCATTGCAGGCCGCAAAGATTTGGACGGATACGGATTTTCCGGCAGCCGGGCTCCACAATCTCAATTCCGAGAATGTACCTTGTCAGCCAGCTGGTAACGCCGCTCGACCAGCCATGGCACAGGCTGTGGCGGAAGCCCTGGTAGCAGTGGTTGCCATAGCTTCCGTGGACATCGATTTCACCGGGCAGCGGCAGACGGTCAATCGGTGCTGCGTTTTTCAGCCAGCGAATGTCAAAATCCTCCCAGAAGGTCGTGGCACCCAATCGGAGCATTCCGCCCCAATATTCCCGGAGCGTGTCGAGCGCACCGGATACATCTCCTGCCTGCGCACGCGCCTGCAGGATATAATAGGCCATAAAGGTAGACAGCCCCTCTGAGCCGCCGACGGCCAGACTTTTCTCGTTGGTTTCCTTTGCATCCAGAAGTCCTGCCCAAACAGCCAGAGCGTTGGCTTGCTTGGCCTGCACCAGATGTACCTGCCATTTGCGCAGCATTTCATAATCCTTTTGACAGTGCGCAGCTGCATCGTCTTCCCCGCAGAGCCTAAACAGGTGCGCGGCACACTGCATGGCAAGCACGTGCAGCGCCTGTAGGCCGGTGTCCACTGCATCCTTGTTGTCCTTTGTCGGCCAGTCTACAAAGCGCATCTGCGGCGTGATATCCTGCCCATCCGCGCCGATTTGCGCAGAAAGCATACGGCAGAGCCGCTTCATATACGGGAGCTGTTTTTTCAGATATTCCGTATTGCCAAACTGCATGAAATAGTCATGCTGGATGATGATCCACCACATGGAATAGGATGGAATATCATTCATCCACGCGCCGTCCGGCGTTTCGGAAACAACGTAGTCCAGACTGTCGCGAATGACCTTCTGATCGCCGAACACGGTCTGAATGGTTGCGATTTCCGGATGCAGATCTCCGATCCAGACCAGACGGTCGCGCTTGATGCCATCCCAGATATACTGCTGCATATTCAAATGCACTGTATACGCGCCAACGTCCCAGATTCTGTTTAACAGCGGATCACTGCTTTGAAAGCTCCCAAGATAAGGAATATCCCGAAATACCATGACCGCATTTACGGTTTTCAGGCAAATGCTTGTATCCCGCGTCAGCAGGTCGATCCGCGCAAACCGGAAGCCGGTTTCGCCAATCGGATTCATGCTCAGCGACTGTACCCACATGGTACAGTCGCGGATCGCATGGTCGTTCGTCGCATGCGTCTGCCCGCCAAGCTCGCTCATCGCCTCAGCTGCAGATTCTCCAAAGCGGATACGAAGCTGTACATGTTTCGCACCCGAAACGCTTTGCACGGAAAATTCCAATCCGCCGTGCATCTCCTGCCCGAAATCCAGTAGGAGTCCTGCGCTGTGTTCGCGGCTGCATAGCGTACACAGCGAGTCCGCGTGCAGGGAGATCTGGCGGGATTTTTGCTCCAACAAAGCGGCGCTGTTTTCTACAGAAGCATCCTTGTCATTTGTTTCCCAAACGATACGCTTCGGCGTTAGATAAACCCTTGTTCGCTCGTCGGCCTCAGAACGGGTTTCCAGCTCCCATCGCTGCACCAAATAAGATTCGTGTTTTTCATTCATGTTGTCACCTGTCCCCGCTGCCGTTATCCCTTTACTGCACCGGCAACCATGCCCTCCAGATAGTATTTCAGGCAGCTGCACGTGATGATCATCAGCGGAATTGTGCCGATGATAAACGCTGCACACAGCAGGCCGATGTCTGTCCGGACGTAACCCTGTGCATTGTTATAGACGATCTGGCAAAACGTCTTGATGGAATCGCCGCCTGTCAGTGCGACCGTCGGCCAGATGTAGTCATTGTAGATCGCAACGACCGCCTGAATACCGACAGTAACAAGCGTTGGCTTGATCAGTGGCAGACCGATATTCAGCATAGCCTGAAATTCGCTTGCGCCGTCGATCTTTGCTGCGTCGAACAGCTCCTGCGGGATCTGTTCAAAGTTTGTTTTTGCCAGTACAACACCGAATACCTGCTGGCTGCCGATATACGGCAGGATCAATGCCCAGTAGGTGTTGACAAGGTGCATTTTTTCTACGATCAGATACTGCGGAACGATCGTGATCGTTGCCGGAACCATCATAACGGCAAGCAGGATAGAATAGAGCGCCTTTTTGCCCTTAAAGCGCATCCGTCCGAATGCGTAGCCGCTGAGCAGAACGTTGATCAGAATGCCGAGCAACGATGTGCCGCAGATCAAAAGCGAATTGAGGATGGGCCGCTTTACAAATTTGAATGCTTTGATAAAGTTATCCCAGTAGGGCTGCTTGGGAATGGACAGAAACTCCGTGCTGATCAGAACCGTCGGCTTGAGCGACATATTGATCATCATGATAAAGGGGAAGAACGTAGTAACCAGCAGCAAAATCAGAACCAGTCTGCTGATGAAATAGGACGCGCCGAGTCGCTTTTGATTTTTCATGCCTTGTCCTCCTTCATCGACATCAGTTTATTGGTAATCACAGTCAGCAGCACGATCACGAAGAACAGCACAACACCTAGCGCGGACGAGTATCCCTGCTGGCCGTCACCGAATGCGACCTTATACATATAGAGCGCAGGAATCATCGTATCAAAGCCGGGGCCGCCGTTCGTCAGTGCGGATACCTGTCCGAAACCGGACAGACTGCTGATCAGACTGAGCGTCGCAACGACCTTGACATACGGCCATACGCCCGGAAGCTGCACATTGCGCACGATATCCCAGCTTGTTGCACCGTCGACTTTCGCCGCGTCATATAGTGAAGCGTCAATATTGTTCACGCCCGTATGGAACAGCAGGAAATACATACCCGATACGAACGGGAATCCAAGCAGAACGATGCACCAAAGCGCGGTCGATCTGTCGTTCAGCCAGTTATGTGTCAGAGAACCGAGGTGCAAAAGCTGCAGAATGCTGTTAAAGCCGAAATTCGGGTTGTAGAGAAATTTCCAGATCAGGATCGTCACAATAGACGGCACGAGCATCGGCAGCACAAAGGCTGTTTTGATCACGCGGGAAACTTTTTTTCTCCGAACATAGTACAGAAGCAGCGCAGAAAGCAGCGGGAAAAAGCAGCTGTTAAAAACAGCAAATATGCTGATGACCAGCTGATTCCGGAACGACAGCCAGAAGATCTGATCGGACAGCAGCTTTCTGAAGTTCTGCAGCCAGATAAAATGCGTCTGTGCATTCGGTGATGCAACCTTATCTGTAAGCGAGGTTACAAATGCTACGCCGACAGAAAGGTACAGGAAAACGATCAGCATCAGGAATGTGGACGCAATAAAGAAATACGGCACACATTTTCTGAGGAAATTTTTCATTTTACACCCCTCGATTCTCTCATAAAGATCATGTTTCTCAGTTGTATTGCAATATAGGCGCGTTTATAAATCACCATGCCTATAGAGTATTCTTTTCCATTCAGATCGGATTGGCCGTCACAGTAAGCTTCCATGAATTATAGCATACGGATGTTTCACCAGCTACTTCTCCGTGTCCAAGTAGCTCCAGCCGCGGCTCCTCCAATTCCTCGATCCGATCAATTTTACCATCATAAAGCGCCTGCAGGCGCTCTTTGCAGCTTTTGACGCGCCAAATGAGTCCGCCCAGGCGGGTATCCTGCACGTCGAAGCCATGCGGCTTATTTTCAAGCAGCCATTGCCGCTTGAATGTTTCATAAAAGTGCTTCAATCTTTTTTCTGTTTCCTGATAATCCCGCAGCAGCTGCTCCAGCGCACTGCGGTCACGCGCAGCATATGCCCGCTGTGTCCGCACACCAAGTTCGGCTTTTAGCTGCAAAACCTCGCACAGCGCTTTCTGCGTCAAAAACAGATATCCCCATGTTCGATTTCGGGTATATGGTGCAAGACGGGCTGCGCAGCTGGCATACAGTGCGCCAGTCCCCGGCGCAACGTTTCTGTCCATCAGCCCTAGAAAGCAGTCCTGATAGAGCAGGAATTTTTCCGCGTTGCAGATCTGCGTATCTGTTCCGTTCGGTGTTCCCGGAAGATCAAGAAGCATGAATTTCTCAAAAGGAAGCCGGAATTTCTTCTGGAAGCGGCATTTGATCGTCTCTGTGTCAGAATTGCCGCGCGCATGTTCAGATACGTAAAAAAGCGAGGGCAGCAGCGCATAACGGGAGCATTCTCCGCCATCGTCGCCCCACAGCGCAAAGAAGATGTCCTGCACTGCGTTCTCTTGGCAGCTCTCTATCGCAGCCCGCGCCGCGCGAATGCTGAAGCCGTTGTGCGGCGCATAGCCTGTCCAGCTCCATAAGCCGCCAGCGAACCATGTGTCCGCTTTCAATGCTTTGTGCGCTTGCAGACGCTGGTCATAATGTGCTTTTTCTGTCGCGTAGTAATCCCAATAAACGAGCGACACATTGTCGGGAATCTGTGCTTTTATGCTGCAGACTTTCGCTGTCGAAGCATATGAATCACTGTCCGCATGATAAAAAAACAGATCCGACCACATCAAAAGCGAGAAGCCATATTTCGCACCGATGGCAGCAATGCGCTTCAGGTGCCTCAGCAGCAGCTCCACAGCATCGTGATATCCGTGCTGCTCCAGATAGCGGCCGCGGCCGAGCATGTTCGCTTCGTCCATGCCGATATGCGCGATTCTGGAGGTGAAGCACTGTGATAGGGTGGAGAATATCTGGTCAATCAGCGCGTAAACGCGGTCATCGTCGATCAGGAGTATATCCTCCGCGTCAAAATGCGGCGCATACTCCGGCCAGCGCTTCAAGGTTCGCAGATGCGCAAGAGTTTGGATACAGGGTATCAACTCCATATGCTTTGACGCCGCATATGCGTCGACCTCTTTCAGATCTTCTTTCGAGTAGCGTCCGCGCAGATAGCCGAAGTACGGATTTTCAGCCAACTCATAGGTGTCTTCCGTATAAAGCATCAGCGTTGTAAACCCAAGGCCTGCTGTCAGATCGATCCACTCCCGCAGGCTATCCAGATTCGCGACCGCGTTGCGTGAGCAGTCCAACATTGTCCCAACGCGTCGAAACTGCTGCACTTTTGTACGAAAAGCATCCTCCATGCTGCACGCTCCTGTGTCATAGTAGTAGGAAAAGGGATGATCTCCATCCCTTTTCCTACTGTGTTGTTTTGCTATATTTCTATTTCAGAAATCAGGTCGCCGGATCGAAATCCCAGCCCGCGTTCTCCGCCTGACTCTGCACAAATCTGGTCTGAATCTCAAACAGACCGTTGAGGAACGTATCCAGATCGATTTCGCCAGCAACGAACTTGTTGATCAGGTCGTTGTGAAGCGGACGATCAGCCTCTGTTGTTTCAGAGATACCAACCAAGCCGGACATTGCCTGCTTGACGGGACCCTTGACGATAAAGCCGGCGAGTTTTTCGTTGAGCGTATCGCTCAGCGTGACGCCTTTGATCATGGACGGGCCCTGCACGTAGTTACCGTTGCTCAGAGTCTCCTCGTAGCAAAGCTGTGCGCCAGCCTGCGAGTACCAGTACAGATAGAAGTCCAGAACGCGTGCTTCGTGGTCGGCGTCGTCCTTTGCGACAATGCCCATAACGTTGCCCAGAACGTACAGACCTCTCATGGTAGAGCCGAAGCCTTCCGGTGCGTTGGCAAAGCCGGGGATATTGAACGTTGCCCAGTCAAACTGCTTGTCAGCGGGCATCTGGTTCAGGTCGTCCAGAATCAGGCCGACGTTCCAGGAGCCGGACAGCATAATGGGGGAGAACTGCATTTCAAAATCGGTGATCGTGTCAGCACCACCGGCAATGTAGTTGTCCGGGAAGTACTTTGCGAGTTTTGCGAATTCCGTCCATGTGGTCTTGGACGCATCGGAGAAGATGCTGCCGTCGAGTTTGGCCTGAGCAATTCTCTCGTCAGACATGATAACGAAAGCATCACAGGTCAGGTCGTTTTCGTCAAACTGGAAGTTTGCATTGTAGGGCATGGTGGCCTCATCATACAGCGCATCGCCCGGCTGCACCATGTAGTCATACTCATGATCACGGAAACCTGCGTCAGACAGAGAAGTGATAATCCAGGAGGCTTCGGAGGAAACGGTAATGGGGTTCTCATAACCGGCCTCTTCAAACTTCGCGCAGACATCCAGCAGGTCTTCCCAAGTTTCGGGGGCGCTCAGGCCGAGGGCCGCAAATGCGTCCTTGTTGTAGAAGAACGAAATGCCACACTTGTCAAACGGAAGCGCCTGCATCATCGTGCCGCCGGAGTTGTTCTTGGCCTCGGTCAGAACGACATCGTCATACATGTCGCGGACAAGGCCGTCCTGATACGGATGCTCCATATCCAGAACTGGGGACATATCCATCAGATAGCCCTGGCTCAGTGCTGCTGCCGCACCGCCGACAACGTCGCCAAAGAAGTTGGAATGGACGATATCCGGCGTGTTGCTGCTGTCCTCGCTGGTGAGAATCGTCTGCATCTTGGTTCTATAAGAGTCGTTGTCCGCGATTACGTCGATTGTGACCTTGGTTTCCGGGTGCAGCTTCATGTACTCTTCAGCCAGCTTCTTTTCGCCAGCGGTGTAGTAGCCGTTGATGACAGTGACAATGATCTCGTCATTTTTGCTGGTGTCCCATGTTACATCGGATGCAGCTGCGGGTGCTTCATCTGCCGCCACGTTGTTGTCTTCCGCGGGCGTGTCGGTTGCCGGTTCCTGCGTAGTCGGAGTCTCGGCGGGCGTGTCAGTGGTCTTGCTGCAGCCTGCAAACATGGCGATCACCATGACCAGTGCGAGCAGCAATGCGAGTAAGCTTTTCTTTTTCACAATATGTACCTCCTGTGTTTTTCAATAAAATCCTCCGGCATTCCGCAACGGAGAAATTTATTCATTTTATATCTTTCCCGCAATTGCTATACGGGTAAAGAAAGCGTTGAAAGAAACACCCGAATGTGCATCCAATTCCAGGTTGCTATACGGGTAAATTCTGCTGATAAGAAAATCCGTCATCCATTTCATCAATGAATGCAGGCTTTCTTTTTTATTTTCGTACCCCGGTCGATTCGCGGGCTCTGAGCTCCATCGGGCTGAGATAATAACCGGTGTACCCGTTTTTGATATTGGTATAGAGTAATTCAAATGCCTTTTTTCCAAACTCAAACTTGGAGACAGCCATCGTGCTGATGGCCGGCCGCCATGCTCTTGAAAAGAGGATATCATCAAAGCCCATGACCGACACATCCTGCGGCACATTCATTCCCGCGTCTTCAAAGGCGGAAATCGCGCCCATCGCCATCAGATCATTCGTACAGATAACCGCAGAAAAATCCTTACCGGAAGCGATCAGCTCATTTGCCAGAGCATATCCGTCTTCAACGCTGGTGGAATAGGGAGCCTTTCCCTCCAGCAGCAGTTCTTCCCCACAGGACAACCCCTGCTGCTGCATGGCATTCAGATATCCATCCAGTTTACCGTCAAATTTGTGTTTCCGGCTCAGGCCGCTCAGATATGCGATTCGCTCATGCCCAAGCTGGTGCAGGTATGCAACAGCCATCTGCATGCCGGATGCGTAGTCGTTTTCTATAGAACTGACACGCTTGAAGTCCACCTCAGTATTGCCGCTGACAACAACTTTAATGCCGTTTTCAGTCAGATTGTACAAACGACTTACATCAAATTTGTTCGGAATTGCGACAACAAAAACACCGTCGATTCGTCGTGCGATATAATTATCAAAATAGTTGTTGATGTTTTTATAACCGGTGCAGACATTCACGAAATAGCCTTTCTCGATGGCCGCGTTCTCAAAGCCGACAACGATCTCGCTGTAAAACGGATTCGTGATATCATTGATCATCAGCGACAGCTGCATGGTCTCGTTTTTGGTCATGCTTCTGGCGATCATATCCGGCGTGTAATTCAACTGCTCCACCGCATCCATCACGAGTTTTTTCGTTTTTTCGGACATATTGCGGGAACCGTTCAATACATAAGAAACCGTTGCGGTGGAAACACCGGCTAGTTTTGCGACGTCTGCTCTTGTAACCTTCATAAAGGTTCTCCTGTAATTACTATCCGAATAAATGCAAATTTATTACAAAATATCAACTGTTTTTGCCGATTTTTGTTCTTCTTTATGTCGATATTATATTCTTTCGCCTTTTCATTTGCAAGAACAATTTATACGTATAGCAATTTTTGTTGACATCCCACAAGTTTGACAGTATGATTTTATCGAAATTGATAAAGAAAGGGGCGTGAACGCCTCATGCGATCCATCAACTACCTGACAGACCGTCCTGCAAAAATTCTTTTTTCGATTTGTTTCCCGTTGGTCGGCGTCAATCTTCTTCTTTGGATCACAACCACATGGACGAACCAACTCTATAGCCGCTATGTCGGAGCGGACGCATTTGCGATCACAGGCTATTTAAGTGCAGTCACGACCGCCTTTGCAAATATCGTCTCCAGTATTATGCTGGCAGCGTGGATTAAGACTGCTCACACCTTTGCGCTGAATGATAAGGAAGCCTGCTCGCAGCAGATTTTTAACGGCATTGCGGCCGCTACCATTATAGACTGCACGCTTGCACTTCTGCTGCTTCTGTTCTGCCATCCGCTCTTTTCGGTTCTGCATATTCCGGAGATGATCCACGCTTCAGCCAAGCGCTACTTTATCCTCTATACCGTCTGTTATCTTCCCGTTGTTATCGCCGGGCTGCTTCTGACCGTTGTTAATGGGACAAGCGGTTCCGCGCGCCTATTCTGGATCAATATCATTGTTGTGCTGTTAAATTATGCTGCAGCCGCCTTGCTGCTGGCCGCCTTTCACGCAGGGATTGTCGGACTTGCGCTCTGTTCCGGTCTGGGCGCGCTATTTCAGCTTGCCTTTGATTTTTTCCTGTTCCGTAAAGCTGGCTTTCATATTTCGGTTATACGCCAAATGCGGCATATTGACTGGATAACGATTCGTGAAAGCATTCGCTATGGTTTGTTGATCGCCCTGCAAAATCTCCTTTGTACTTCCGGCTATCTTCTGGTTACCTATCAGGCAAACCGCTATCTGCAGTTGGATTTTATTTCTGTTCTCAATGTTGCACTGCCGTTGACCGGCATTATGAGCGCATTCGGCTCTGCTTGCATGGCGTATTGCCCACAGAATTATGCAGCCCATAAACCGGCGCGACTGCGCAGCTTTCTGCGTCTGACTGTAATCTGCTCTGCTGCGTATGGTTTGATCTGCTTCTTGATTTACGCGTTCCTTGGAAAATGGTACTATGGCCGTTTGTTTGAAAACGCGCAAATCATTGCGCTCGGCGCAGATTTCTGGCGTTGGCAGGGAGTCGGCTACATCTTCCTGGCTCTGGTCTACACACTCCGCTCGTTTTTCGACTCTGTCGGCCTCAGCAGGCTTTCCCTGCTGTCCGGCCTTGGAGAATTACTCGGAAATGTAGTTTGCGCCTTATGGTTGATCCCGCAATTCGGCAATATCGGCCGCTCACTATCCTATCCGCTTGGATGGACATTAGCTTGCTTATTCCTATCCTGTGCCTTTCTTGCAAGCAGGAAGAGAATCTTCTCGCCGCTTTTTACAGCAGAAAGCAAGCCGTGATAAAACCAAGCAAACCTCAATTCATCCTATTCTCTAGAACCAACGCATCTATTATCGTCTGCAAAGAATTCTGATAACGATATACCGAGTGCCTTACAGACCAGTTCAATCGTGTCTACAGAAAGCTGTGTTTTGCGGTATCGGGGATTTGCAAGGGTGCTGTATGGGATTCCGCTATCCTTGGAAAACTGAAAGATGTTTGTGTTTCTGGCTCGCAGAAGCTCGTCCAATCGCGCATTTGTATTCAAAATCACATTCACTCCTATCAAAAAAGCAAATTGTTTTTACTTTGATGATAGCATTATATCACAAGATGTGTACGATAATTTGGACTTATAGAACTCGCCCAACAATTCGGAATTCCAGCTCCGGCGATGCTGGCTTCGGTGCATATGCCTTGTTGTAAGACACCATAACCGGCTGCATCCGCCGCACGCCGTCACTGCTGAGATATGCTTCCGGATCATCCGGTTCCTGTTCGGCGTATGCCTTGATATAGCCTTGTCCATCGTAGATCATGACACCAACTTCTCCAGGACGGAGCGTTTCACACTGCTGCACCCAGACAATCTGACCGTCGTGATAAACTGGTTCCATACTGTCACCGGACACCCGAACCCCGAACTCTGCACCATCCGGGATGCTGCTTTCCGGGAAGCTGACCATTTCAAAGTTCCCCTCATCCAGAAACGCGCCTGTACCAGCGGATACCGGCAGGTCGCTGACCGGCATATCCAGATAGCGGATCTCCAGCACTGGCGGTACCTCCCGATACTTCCCGGATGCAATCAGATCCTCCCGATACTCTTTCACTTTTCGACGCCCCTCCGCGTTCAGCAGGGGGCGTTTTGTATTGCTCACAAAATAATCAAAGCCATCCTCCAGATGCAGCGCAGCACAGACGGCCAGGAGCTGATATGCACTTGGAACCGCTTTACCCAACTCCCACTTGTTAAGTGCTGTTCGTGTAATTTCAACGCCATACTGTGAAAGCCGTTGGCTGAACTGTTCCAAGCTGATTTTCAAGTCCTTCCGTGCAGCATGAATTTGCTTTCCAACATAGTTGGCGTCTTTTTCTGCAACTGCGTCGTAAAGATTGGATTGTTCTTTATATGTACTCAATGGGCTAATAGAAGCCATGCGAATTCCTCCCGTTTGGTGATACCTGAATTATATCGTCTCGCGGTTAGGGTGTCAATAAAAATAGCATATAGTTCTACAAATGAGAAATTGACGTAGCTTATTAGTCGCTATATGATAGAGCCATCATCAATCCTATTTTACACGTTGGAACACGCGCCTCCACTCCTTGGGCGCGTCTGTCGAAGCCTCTCCAGACAGTCCTGTTCCGATCAGGGATTGTCAGCATACAGAATCGAAGTCAAACATGGAATCAGGAAAGAGAGGTACGCATGAAACAAGCAGTAAATTGTGCAGTAAAAGCAAATCGAGCGATCAGATGTCCGATCTGTCAAAGGGGACGGCTTTTCAATGCCGCTGAACATACAGACCTTCGCAGCCTGCGCCTGTTCCGACCGGAGCAGGCAGACCGCGCGCAATGGTTCTCCAAATGCCCGAAGTGCGGGCAGCAAATCGGGATCGCAATCTGCCCGGTTGAAGTAATCATCTAAACTGCAATTCAAAAACCAAATACTATGATACCAGTCAAGCGCACCAACCGCCCACCTTAGAATGTGGGAACGCCGCGTTCGGAGCCTTACGGTAAGCTGTTCAGCTTTCCGTAGGGCTCTTTTTTTGCGTTTATGCCCTTTTCGCTGAATAGCGGAAAGGGCATACATGCGCAGATGGTCTGAGAGCACAGCGAAATATCCGTAACTCCATCTTGAAATTTTACAAAATTTTGAGATGGGAGCTTACGAATGTACAACTGGAAAGATACGCGGAATTACAGACGCTTCCGCGACGAAAACGGCAATGTCATTGCCAACATCATTTACGTTGACGGCGAGGAAGTCGCCGTTTCAGATGAAGTTTATGAAGCCTACGCAAGCATGGATCGCCGGGAGCGGTATCTGGAAGAACGGGATAACGACGACAAACCGTTGTCCGTGGATGCGCTCTTGGAGGAAGGCTACTCCGAAGCTGCACTCTGCAGCGCAGAGAATCTGGAGGACATGATTGCGGATAAGCTACTGGTCAAAAGATTACACGCAGTCTTGGAAACGTTGGACCCGGCAGATCGGGAAATGATCCACGCCGTGTTTTTTTGATGGTCTTTCGATGCGTGAGTACGCGAAGCAGCTCGGCGTGTATCCCCGCGCGGTCGTTTATCGAATGGAGCGTCTCCTGAAAGCACTTCGAAAAAGGCTGTGAGAAAAAATATTTCAAAAATTTTTGAAAATCTGTTATTCACTTGACCGTTTTTTCGGGAGGGATAGTGAGGGGATTCGAAACGCCCCTCACTGAACCTTGAAAAGTGAATACCAGCAACGCGGATCACACCGCAGGTTGGGAAATGCGCACGGCGCGCGCGAGGACCCGGAAGCAGCGAGCTTCCGGCGAGCGAGAAACGCGCCGTGGGCAGCCTTGGCAGGCTGCATCATGCCGCCCAACCTGCTTGGACACACAACGTCCGGCCTGCACGTAAGACAGGCTGCCATGCGCTGGGGTTGAAAGCAGTCGAGACCCCAGTCACAGGCTGTGAGAGCTGCCAAGCTCTGTCCGCGCTGTTCCCCATCGCCGGGGCGCGAGCTGCAAATACGGCGGAA
>OGYC01001060.1_pt1 | contig 25062 bp, 17 predicted proteins | sample 1576461 | NCBI WGS metagenome assembly OGYC01 (sample SAMEA3541569, study PRJEB24748) | human gut metagenome | biome: human gut; feature: human-associated habitat; material: faeces | place: China | collected 2012 | reverse complement strand
GAGTAATTTTATCTTACATCAGTTTGGAGGTTTACACAAACTTTAGGATACTCCCCGTCAGTCCGGTATTTCCGGAACTGACGCCTTTTAAGCATTGGAAATTGTCAATTCCACTGTTTTGTCTTACATATACTTCTTCACAATATTCTCCATTACTTTCCACTTATGTTCCATATCAGAGACAAGTTTAAACTGTGTCCTTGCCCGGTCCAAATTCTGCCCCGGTCTGTGAATTTTAAAATAAATGTCTCCCTGAATATAATCCATAAGAAACCTCATTCCACATTCATAGGTCATAAGCCTAGCGCCCATCGGAAGCAGCTTTATCTCTTCCTGTGAAAGTTTTCCACCACATCCCTCTATAAAGCCATTCGCACATGCTTCAAAAAGTTCTAAGTTGAACCACACTTTATCCAGATTTTGTTCATCCTCTAATGCTGTACTTGCTCCAATCCGCACCGCATCTCCAAAATCATTCATGGCTGCCCCAGGCATTACAGTGTCCAGGTCAATCACGCATATTCCTTTTTTGGTATCCTTATCCATGAGGACATTATTAATTTTTGTGTCGTTGTGTGTCACACGAAAGCTGATTTTTCCACTTCTCAACAAATCCTGAAAGCAGTCCACAATTTCTTCCCTGTCCAATACAAACTGAATTTCCTCCCGGACTAAATCCGCTCTACCGCACACATCCTCTTCCACTGCCTTTTTAAATCTCTCAAATCTTTCTCTGGTATCATGAAATCCCGGAATTGTCTCATGAAGTGTTTTCGCCGGATAATCCGCTAACATACTTTGAAATCTGCCAAATGCCAGACCGCCCTCATAAAGTATTTCAGGATTATCTATCAAATCATAGCTTACGGTATTTTCAATGAATACATAAGCTCTCCAATACTCACCTTCTGAGTCCACATAATAGGGTTTCCCGTCTTTTGCCGGAATGACATTTAATGTCTCCCGCTCTGGATTTCCACCGTTAGCTGAAATTTTTCTTTTTAAAAATTCAGTGACTCCAACGATATTTTCCATTAATTCAACCGGGTTTTTAAAAATACTCTTGTTCATCTGCTGTAAAATATAATGCCTTTTTACTCCTTGTTCATTTTCAAATGTAACACGGTAAGTATTATTAATATGTCCATTTCCCCATGGAATTTCTTCTTTATATACACCTTCAAAACAGAAATTTGCAGCCACTTCTAATTTTCCGCAGAGCTGTTTTGGATAAAAATTATTCTCTTCCAGCTTTTTCAATGCAGTCATAACCATTGGTTTGTCTTTCCTGTAGGTAACTCCATACCACTTTTCTGTTGTAAGAAGAACTTTTACTTCTGCCTTATTGTTATCTAACAGTCTGCTGACAACTGACGGAAGATAATATTCACATTTCAGTGGATTATGTTGCAGCCCCTCCTGCAGAAAATCACGAAATCCATACTCAACTTCTGACAAAAATCCCTTGCTAAATCCCCATAAATTCATGGAAACAATCGTATCTCCTGCCAATTCCGTATAACTTTTTCCATCATCTTCCGTATATGCGGCATTCTCTCCACGTTTTACAATCGTTGTATGTTCTATTACACTGACAAGTTTTCCAGCACCATCAATCTCACAGACACCTCTTGCCACACTTCCATTCTCCGTCAAAGTATTTTTCAACTGATATCCTACCATTGCATACTGATACTTTTCATTATCTTCATGCACACTCAGATAATCATAAATCTGCTTAAATGCTTCTCTTCCATAATAGTCGTCTGCATTAATCACTGCAAATGGTCCGTCAATCATATCTTTACAGCTTAAAATTGCATGCGCAGTTCCCCATGGCTTTACTCTTCCGGCCGGAACTTCAAATCCCTCCGGCAGATTTTCCAGCTCCTGAAATGCATATCTTACTTTCATAATCTTTTCTATACGATTCCCTATGACATTATGAAAATCTTCCGCATTCTCTCTTTTTATTACAAAAATAACCTCTTCAAATCCTGCAAGATAAGCATCATAAATAGAAAAATCAACAATAATATGTCCATATTCATCTACTGGATCAATCTGTTTCATTCCACCGTAACGGCTTCCCATTCCGGCTGCCATAATTACAAGTACAGGTTTCTTCATATTCTTTATACCTCCTGATTAAACAGCGTACCATTTAATCTCATTTGCCTCTATTTTCAACGCAAAACTGCTTCCATCGCCGCGATAGATAACCGTATTCTGTGGCTCGTAGGTATTATTTACAACACAGAATTTGCCATTTTTTACATATGCATGTACTTCCACATTGAAATTTGTACTAAACCACTGATGTAATAAACTTTCGCCATGTGTACTCCACAAAATGCTTCGATAAAGAATTCTGCTGTTCTCAAAGCTATATGGCAGTCCACTGATATAGACCGAACGGCCCTCGCCAAATTCATGCACAGCCATCTGAACTTCTTTGTCCCTCTGTACCAGAATTTCTGTTCCCTCATACGCAAACATATTCTTCTTGCCCTCTCCGAAGTCAACAGGCTTTGTTGTATCTGCAAGAATAAAGTGATTTTTGTGTTCTTCCCAGTTATACTTATCGTAGTTTAAGGTAAATCCGGTTTCTTTTTCCACACCAATTAAATCGGCAAGCTGCAGATAATGTCCCTGATACTGGTGTCCTGCCGGTTCCCCGACACCGATAAATCCACCGCCCCGGTAGACAAATTCACGAATGGCTGCGGAAATAACTGCATTCTCCCAGACTGCCCCTCCAGTGTGTGCCGTATCCCCGTCCCCGACATTGATAATGACATCAATATCCTTTAATATATCCTTATCCTTTAAAATATCATCAAAGGAAATAAATTTCACATCAAACGGTGCTCCGCTTAATGCCTCGATAATTCCCGCATAACTGTAATTCTGTTTCTGATATAGGGCATGGTGTACCATATGACAGCCCCAGCTTCGGATTTTGCCCCAACTATTTAAAACAGCAACCTTCTTCACACAGTACGGTGTTGTTCCTTTTGCATTCTCATACAGTTCACGGAATTCACTGCACACGCTCTCCACATAGTCCAAAAACTCCGGGAAATCTAATGCAAGCTTTAAATATCCGCCATATCCGATACGGTCGATTGGTTTTCTTAAGATGGCACGGCGTGCTGTCACCCAGTTTTCCTTTGCTTCCTTGACAGGATCTCCGCCCTCATGGAAGGTGTCCGGGAAAAAGTATGGAAGGAATCTTCCTTCTGTATATTTTACACCTTCAATATCAGAGATCAGACGAAGTGTACTTCCGTTTCCAACGCTTCCTACCACTGCGTCAAGACCGATCGTTGCAAACTCTTCCATGAATGGTTCTGTTCCGATCCAGTGATCCCCCAAAAACATCATTGCCTCTTTGCCGCATTCATGTGTGATGTCAACCATCTCTTTTGCAAGCTTTGCAACTTCCCTGCGCTGGAATGCCTGAAAATCCTTATATTCTTTACCAGGTACACGGTACTGATTGTTATAATATCCCTGGTCAATGATATATTCCGGGCGGAATTTATAACCCATTTCTTTTTCAAACTGCTCTAAAATATAAGGGCTTACTGACGCGGAATAACCATACCAGTCCACATATTTTTCCCGCTTTAACTCGTCAAACATCAATGTAAACTGATGGAAAAACGTCGTATAGCGGATGACATTGACATATGGATGCTCTGCGCAGAACTTGCGCAGACGCTCCATGGAATATTTATGTGTTTTCGGCTGTCTTACGTCAAATGTAATCTGATGTTCAAAATCCTTCCAGTCATTTGTCACTGCATTATACATATGTACCGGATCCCAGATAATATATGCCAGAAAGCTTACTGTATATTCATGAAACGGTTCTGCCTCATGAATACAGACGCACCCTGACTCCTCATTATATTCCCACTGTTTGGTCGATACCACCTGACCTGTGGAACGGTCAACAACCTCCCACCATCGTTTAATATCATCTCTTGTATTGACCTGCATTAACTCATCCGAAATCCCCTTCATCAGAGGAATTTGCAGTTCGCTTTCAACAGCCGTATAAAATCCACTCATAATATAACACTGCTGCACCTCATCCGGGTTTGCCTTCGCCCACTCATTATCTTTTCTCGTGGTGTAGTAAGTTGCATAAATCTTTGCCCCGGTCTTTGTCAGCTCTTCCGGGAATTCTGTTCCGTCACAATCGCGGATTGCATCTGCACCCCAGCGTTTCATTAACTCAATTGTCTCTGGAACCACATCCAGATTTGTAGGAATTGTGACACGGCCTGTATTTTTCTCACTCATTTTTCTTCCTCACTCTATTTCATCCATATAATTACTTTCTTTTCTTCTTTTCTGCAAAAGGGCAATTATAAATCCACAATGCCATTAATAAACAGATAATTCCAATAAGCATAATTCCTAAACCTGTCATTTTTCCTGTCATACCCCATCCAAAAACAGACAGGCTTATTCCGGCAATAAAAAGAGCTGCCATTAAAATTATTCTGCATTTTGTGTGCTTTTTCCAAAATTCCATTTTAATCTCCCTTCTCATCAACCCTTTAAACCACCAACAGTCATTCCCTGTGTCAGTTTATTCTGAACACATATATATAGAATTAATGTAGGAAGCATTACTATTACAAGTCCTGCATACATAATTCCATACTGTGCTGCTGACTGCTGTGCCTGCATCAGATTTAATAATCCTACCGGTAACGTTTTCGGTCCCTTTGCCGAACTCATTAGTGTCATGGAAATGATATATTCATTCCAAAAAGAAAGAAAATTAAACAAGATTACTGTAATAATAGATGGTTTTGCCATTGGGAAAATAATTTTCCACATCGTTGTACTATAACCTGCTCCATCAATATATGCCGCCTCTTCATAATCATGTGCCAATGTTGAAAAATACCCTGACAACAGATAAATTGTAAACGGAAGTGCTGTCGCAGCATATACGATTGCAAGTATGACCAGATTATTTAAAAGAAAACTTTTCCCAATTACTGATTTCAGCCAATTGTCTCCATCTCGCAGCATCAGAAAAATTGGAACAACAATATAATTCACGTTAATAAAAAGACCACCCATAAAAGCCGCATTTAAAGATTTGCTTCCTTTAAATTTAAAACGTGACAAACAGTAAGCTGCCGGCAGTGCAACAATTAAAAGAATTACAAGTGCCAAAGCTGTAACCAATACGGAGTTTAACATGTAATCTCCCATTTTTGCTGTATTCCAGGCATCAATAAAGTTCTGAAAATAAAAACCCTTCGGCAAAGTCCACGGATTTCCATAAAACTCTTTATTTTGCTTAATGGATGCCATAAACACCCATGCCACCGGAATAATAATACTGACTGCAAGCATTATTAAAACTAAATAAATAAAAAATTTATACAACCGTTCCGCAGAATTCGGATTATTTTTCTCTCTCATATTTTCTCTCCTTAAAACTCCAGTGGTTCACGCTCTGTAACTTTATTTACAAGTGCAGACAATGCAAACGAGAAAATAAATATTACAACACCTATTGCCATACTGTATCCATATAATCCGGCATCCTTCTGTCCATACATATAGCTTAGTGACACTTCAGAAGCTCCGTTTGGGCCACCTGAAGTCATTGCTTTTACAAAAAGAAATGCCATATTAATAGTAGAAATAATAAAAAATGTTAATGTTGTACGAATATTAGTCCAGATCAACGGAATTGTAATCTGAAAAAACTGAACGAGCCTGCCTGCACCATCTAATCCGGCACTTTCATACAGGCTTTTCGGCACACTCGCCATAGATGCCATGTACATGACCATATAGTAACCAATCGCCTGCCAGATCATTGCAATAATAAGACTGACGATCACAAGCGATTCACCTTTCCACAAAATCGGGTTCTCCATTTTATGAAACAGTCCGATAATACTGTTTAGCATTCCGTTCTCCGGCTTATAAATTGCAGAAAAAATACCTGCAATTACTACAACCGATAAAATATTGGGAATATAAAAAATAATACGGAAAAAATTCTGTCCCCTGATTTTTTCTCTTGACAGAATGCCTGCAAAAACAAGTGCAAATGCAAAGGTAACTATTGTAACAACAACAATAAGTAAAATCATGTTTTGCATGGATCTTATAAAATTAGTATCCGATATTAATGTTTTAAAATTTTTCAGGCCAACAAATGTTTCATTCGGTGAATATGCACCTTTTTCAAATAACGACATCCGGAATACATTTAAGGTAGGCAATATCATAAACACAAGAAATAAAATTACTGCTGGTGCTATGCATACCACCAAAAAACCGCTTCGTCCTCTGGCTTTTTTCATACTTTCACGTTCCTTTCAAACAAACCGTACTATTTAAAATTCGGCGGACAAAAATCCTGTCCGCCGACTCATTTTTACCACTATAGCATTAAGGAAAACTAAAAACTCTTATTTCAAATTTGCCCGCATCTGGTCACTTGCCGAAATAATTCCATCAATCCACTCCTGCTCTGTCATATCTCCTGATACCAAAGAGTTTACAGGGTCAAAGAATACAGTACGTACTTCAATACCCGGAATTGCTTCAAATGATGCAAAATTGCCCATGGCTGCCTTTGCTCCATTATCATAGATAGAATAAAACATGACATTATCACCTTCTAATTTATCTGCAATTCCTAATACCGGCTGAATAGCTCCTGCTTTTGCAAAAATTTCACATGCTTTATCACTGTATAAATATGAGATAAATAATTTTGCTGCATCCTGATGTTCTGCACCAGAAGGAATCCATGCCTGCTCAAACCATGTATAACTATAACTGTCTCCTCCCGCTTTTACCGCCGGAAGAGCTGTCATACCCCACTTAAATCCATCTGCACGAGGAGCATCTGCCATTTCACCGACAATCCAGGTTCCATTTGGCATGAAAATTGCCTTATTATCAAGTACTAACTGCTGGTTCTGTGTAAAATCCTGATCATTTGCCTGTGCCGGTGTAATAGGATTTGTGTACTCAGCTAACTTTGCAACAATATCAAAACATGTCTGTGCTTCTGGTGTTTCCCAGATACCTTCTTCATAATTTGTAGCCTTATCAAAGAATTCAGGTCCGCCTGCGGCATACATTAATGCATAGAAAAATGCATCAAAATATCCTGTTGTCGGATATGTAAATAAATAAATTCCCTCTTCTTTTGCTTTATCTCCAAGTTCCCACATTTCATCCCAGGTTGTTGGAACATCCCATCCTTTTTCTTCTAAAAGACCTGCATTATAAAACAGACCACATGGGGAATAAAACATTGGTGCAAGATATGTCTTTCCATCACCATAAGGATTCGTCAATGATGTATCTGTAAATCCTCCTGCAATCTTCTCTGAAACAAGTTTATCTTCTCCCGGAACTTTCATAGATAAGACATCTGTAATGTCAGTAATCATATTTCCCTTAATAAACTGTTCCGTTAACGCAGCTTCACGTCCCGTGGCCAGATGAATAACATCCGGGTATTCGCCTCCCTGCATGGATGGTCCTATTACATCCTCCAATTTTTTATCTGTTGTAAGTTCTACCTGAATTCCGGTTTCTTCTGTAAATGCATCTGTCACTTCCTGCCACATTTGCGAACCATAACCTGTCTCAATCGCAGCTACACTGATTGTTGTTCCAGCATAAGCTGCATATGGATCATCTGATGTTGTCTGTCCAGTTTCTTCTGTCTTGCTGTTATCTGACGCAGAATTCTCCGTTCCTGAATCTGTACCGCACCCTGCAAATAAAGATGCTACCATTACCATACTCATCATTGTACATAAAATTTTTTTCTTCATAGTAACCTCCCATTTTTGTTATTTTTTACTATAAGTTCTTATGTTTCCTTCCCTACATTTGTTATTATATAGTACGCCATCTCTTTTTCCTATCCATATATTGCTCTATATTTTATAATTCTTGCTTTATTTTAAAAATCTTGTTATTTTGTTTTTTTTATTGTATACTAAGTACAACATCGTTCCATTTTGACCAGGAAATCATTGCAATTATAACATGAAAGGACTGTATTTTCCATGAGCAACCGCAAATTTAATCTGGATAATGAGGTACAGCCGGAAATCCATTTCCGCCTGCTTTCCATATCAGCATCCAAATTTGAAAATGACTGGACTTCGTTTCCCCACAGCCATCATTTTACGGAAATCTTCTTTATTAAAGACGGCACCGGACGCATGCTGATTGAAAATGAATCTCTTCCGGTCTCCTCAAACAGCCTTGTCGTGATCGGTGCACAGGTAACACACACAGAGTTTTCCGATCCGGAAAATCCACTGAATTATTATGTGCTCGGGGTGGAAGGATTAAAACTGAATACTGACAAAGAACCGGAATACATTCATGTCCCGGCTTTTGCAAACTCGCCTTTTATCCGCCAGTGTTTTGAAAATATCCTGCGGGAAATGCATAACAAACAGGACCGCTACGCAGAGATCTGCCAGCATTATCTGGATATTTTAATTTTATATTTCTGCCGGAAAGACCATGTATCCTATGAAGTGGTGGATGCGCAGAACAGCAGCCGCGAATGCCACAAGGTAAAACGCTTTATCGAGCACAATTACCAGAGCATGATCTCTCTGGATTCGCTTGCCGAAAACTGCAGTCTCTCAAAATATTACCTTTCACACCGTTTTGCAGAGCTGTACGGGAAATCTCCCATCGCTTACCTGAACGAAGTTCGGCTGGCGTCTGCGCGTGACCTGCTGCTCACAACCAATCACAGCATCGAAGAGATTGCCGGATGTATCGGGTTTTCCTCTACCAGCTATTTTTCGCAGTCCTTCCAGAAAAAATTTCATGAATCGCCACAGCAGTTCCGCAAATCCCACCGTGTCAGGACATGACCATGTTTCATTTTTTACATAAAAAAATAATTTTCTAAAAATTTCCCCGAAAGAATATCATATCTTTCGGGGAAAGGAAATGGATTTTTATTCTTCCGTTTCTGGAATCCTGGTGGTACATATATCAGATTATTCAGGGAAACTATGCCTATCAGCCGGATTGGAAAGAGAAAAATGATTTACGGTCTTCTTATAAAAAATTTTATATTGCTGTCCTTATTGGTTTTCCTTTCTCTTTCCCTGAATCTATTCTGTGTTCACTTGATGTTTTGTGGAGGAAAATACAACCCATCTGAAATTTCTGCTTTAAATGTTTTTACAATGTTTTGGACTAACCATCGTGCATATTCTGATCACATGTATTATCTATGGCATTATGGGTATGTTTTGTTGTGCAACATCCTTTTATTTCCGCAACCGAAAAACGGTATATTTTGTAAGTATATTTTTCTGGCTGATTGAAATTTTAAAACCTGGCTCCCTGCTTCGCACCAACTCTATTGCTTTTTTATGCAAATATGCTATTGTAAAATTAAATATATATTCTGGAAAATATTATGTTGCCAATTAACTATTTACACGAAAGGAAAACCATGATTATAGTTATGGTATTCATGATTACTTTCAATAACAACGTATATGCTGCAGAATTAGATAATATGCAACATAACGACCAAGCATATGTGTTAAATTCATTTTCAGGAAATAACTTGGAAAGTATTTCAGTTCAATATGCTTGGAGCGCCGCATTCTCCTTTGAGGAAACACAAACACTCTTAAAACAAACCGGATATCCCCACGGAATAAGAGGTTTGCGATGTTCACTATGCTTCCATTCCTTTAAATAATCCATTATTTTTCTATACATCACTGCACCTCCATGAAATGTTTACTTTTGGCATATCAATTATTCATGTAAAAATCAACGTATTTTTCATTTGTTTTTACACTAAATTGCATGAATTATTTCTAAAATTATACATTATTTAACACGATTCCCCGTATTACGATCAAATAATTAAAAAAGAAACCGGGCATCCACGTTGTAAACATGAACTCCCGGTTCCACTTTTTTAGTTAAAATTTAAATACTGCTACTCCGTAAGGCGGCAGCTTATATCCGATCGAATAATCCCGTCCATCACAAGGCTTCTTTTCTGCCTTGTAAGACAGCGGACGCTTCGTATCTTCTGTGTCGGTTCCACCAAACTGCGGATCTGCACTGTTTAATACCAGCTTATAGGTATGTCTGCCCGGCACACCCACCCGATAATCGTCACGCTCTACCGGTGTGAAACTGATCACAAAGAGCAGGTTATTCTTTCCATCCTTACTCTTTCGCACAAAGCTGAAAATACTGCGTTCGTAGTCGTTGGCATTCATCCACTCAAATCCTGCCCAGGTCGTATCCTGCTCGTACAGGCATGGATTCTTACGGTACAAATGAAGCAGTGCCTTTACCCAGTCCTGCATATGTTTGTGTTTCGGATCATCCAGCAGGAACCAGTCCAGTTCGCGCTTCTCGCTCCACTCACGCTCCTGCGCGAATTCCTGTCCCATAAACAACAGCTTCTTGCCGGAATGTCCCATCATGAATGCGTAACCCGCCATAAGGTTTTTAAACTTATCCCCTTCAAGTCCCGGCATCTTGTTGAGCATGGAACATTTCAGATGTACGACCTCATCATGGGATAATACCAGAATGTACTTCTCACTCTCATTGTAACTCATGGCAAAGGTCATCTTGTTGTGATTGTCCTTTCGGAAATACGGGTCAAGCTTCATATAGTCAAGGAAATCATGCATCCAGCCCATGTTCCACTTGTAGCTGAAATTAAGTCCGTCATCCTCTACCGTACCCGTCACTTTCGGCCATGCCGTTGATTCCTCTGCAATCATCACAGAACCCGGATTTCTTCCGAGAATCAGCGTATTGATGTGCTTGAAAAACTCAATGGCTTCCAGATTTTTATTTCCACCATAAATATTCGGAACCCACTGTCCATCTTCCTTCCCGTAATCCAGATACAGCATGGATGCAACTGCATCCACACGAAGTCCGTCTACGTGATAATTCTCAATCCACATCAGCGCACTTCCGATCAGGAAGTTCTTGACCTCATTCTTTCCGTAATCAAAGATTTTGGTTCCCCAGTCCGGATGCTCTCCTTTGCGCGGGTCTGCATATTCATAAGTTGCAGTACCATCAAACTCTGCCAATCCATGTGCATCTTTTGGGAAATGTGCCGGCACCCAGTCAAGGATCACGCCAATCTTGTTCTTATGGCATTCGTTGACCAGATGTGCAAAATCCTCCGGTGTTCCATAACGGGAAGTCGGTGCATAATATCCCGTTACCTGATATCCCCAGGAACCATCATACGGATACTCGGAAATCCCCATCAGCTCAATGTGGGTATACCCCATCTCCTTGACATAAGGAATCAATGTCTTTGCCAGATCGCGGTAGGAATAAAATCCATCATCGTCCCGCCCCGGATGGCGCATCCAGGAACCCGGATGTACCTCATAAATCGCCATCGGCTGTTCATATACTTCTTCTTTGGAAAGTTTCTTTCTTATATCCATCCATGCGGAATCCGACCATGTAAAGTTCGAAATATCCGTGACAATGGAAGCGGTCTCCGGACGGAGCTGTGCATAGTTTGCATAAGGGTCTGCTTTGTACAGCTTTCTTCCATCCTGCGCGATAATCAGGAACTTGTACATACAGCCAATCTGGACGCCCGGTACAAACAGTTCGTATACGCCCATCGTCTCCGGTGTCACACGTTTCATCTCGTGGGAAGTTTCATTCCATCCATTAAATTCCCCAATCACGTATACACGGTCCGCATGCGGTGCCCAGACATCGAAGCATACTCCCTCTTCTCCTTCAATTGTCATTTTGTGAGCACCCATTTTGCGATAAATATCATAATGTGTTGCCTGTCCAAACAGGTAACAATCCATCTCTGTAAAATTACTCATAAATACCCTCCCTGTCTTCTCTTATCTATCTTACTCGAAATCCTTTTCCGTTAGTACAATTCTGTCATCATCCGTATAACGGCTGGCGGTCAGAATACTGATAGCTTTCTTTAACCCTCCATGTGCCTCCCGATGAATTGCTTCATCCACAATGTCTTTCACCTCTGTCAGGGTTGTAGCCTGATCCAGTCTCTGAATATTGCTGATCCGGTTATACAATGCCAGAACCGCCATATCATCAATTTTGTATCCAAGTTCCCTGGAATAAGAACGTGCAAACGTGACCAGCTCATCATTTGTAAAAATCGGAACTGAGATCTGTTCACTGAATTTTTTGGCAAATGTTTCATTCTGCGCAAATAATCTCTTGATGCCCTTGGATGTGTCTTCGAGTATAACGAAAAGACCACTCTCATCTGCGTCCAGCAATCCGGATAACTCCGACACGGTCTTTTTCTCCATATCTCCTGCCTGTTCAATAATCAGGCATCCTCCTGCCACCTTATCCAGCAGCCCGCCGACATTTTTCTGGTTCAATGCTTCCGCATGGATCTTTCCAATCTTTCCATCCAAACCCCCGGTCTCCTGCTGCAGGACTTTGATCATGCTGGTGGCAAGTGTTGTTTTTCCACTTCCCTGTCCGCCTTTAATTACGAGATTCCCCCTCGATGCAGTTTCCTTATTTTTCAGATGGGACGAAGCAACTGTCAACGCTTTGCAGAGCTGATCCTCCATGCCCTTCACCGGCATAAAATAAGAAAAAATCGCTTTCTGTTCATCGGTCAGTTCTACAAGCGGAAGATTCTGTTTTTCCTCTTTTCCCAGATCCACCGGTGTGTCTACCTGTGGAATATGTACTGTTTTTCCTTTCCAGGAAGAGCGATCTGTTTTTCTTCTTACAAAAGCAAACTCTTCTTCCCTCTCCTGTGCAAGTGTTGGTTTCTGTGGCAGATCCTCGATCGGAACCTCCTCAAAATCCTTTTTCTTTGTTTCTGTTTCCATTTCTTCTACACCACGATTCTCATTTAAGTTTTGGTCATCTTCTGTCACATCGGATGTCTCTTCTGCCGGTTTCTGTGCGGCAGCTTCCGTCTTTTTTTTCTGCTGGGAACGTACCATTTCTTCTAAAGATACTCCCTCTGGCCAAAGTTCTTCGCCGTCTGTATCCCTGGCAGGCTGTTCCTCTTTTTTGTTCTCTTCCTCTTCTTCCTTTCGTTCTTCCGGCTCATTCGTTGCCGGCGGTGTTTCCCTTTCCGGCGTCTGTGGCGGTGTTTCCGTCGTTTCCTCCACAATATCCGCCTTCTCTGCCAGTACCGCATCCAGTTTTGGCAATACTCCTGTCAGGCGGTCCATAATATCGCCTGCCTCCTGCAGCGCACGCGCTTTGGCGGATTCGAGTTTCCGCTTTCTGGCATCTTCTAGTGCAGCTTCCGCAGCCTTACGCATTTTCTCCCACTCACTCAGCACTTCCTCAATTGTCATCTGGCCTGTAATCTGATGCTCAATCATGTTTTTCTCATTTGTCATCATGCTCATCTGACCATCGGAGTCTTCTCCCAACAACTCTTTGAAATTTGTCTTGAGTGAACCATCAATCTCCTCATCTGTCTCAATGTGCCGTGTATTCTGTTCCGGCTGTGCCTCAGGCTTTTCTTCCTCCATCTGCATTTTCAGATAAGGGACATCTTCCACCATACGGTTGATATTGTCCAGCGTATCCGTGACCGTCTCTTTTTCGGTTGCATCCATGATCTGCTGCATACCCTTTGCAATTTCCGCCTGAAGATTGACGGTATTAAACCGTTCTGTGTTTACTTCTACTTTTGGAATTGCGACCGGATCATGCACGGTCTCCCCGGCACGCGCCATCTCCTCCACATCAATGTGTGTCAAACCTGCTCTGTCATCTTTTGCCTGACAAAACGACCGATACTTTTCTTCCTGTGTTTTTGTCAACGGCTGATACAGCATTTTCAGTTCCAATGCACGCTCTACATATGGCCCGTCTCCAAACCAGAGAACCAGCTCATCACATGCATCAATACACTTCTCACTCATCCCTGCTTTGTGATACAGATAAGCAAGCTCATATGCCCACTCTTCCGTGTATTCCTGTTCCTTGAGTTCTTCAAGAATCGGTATCAGTTCTTCATAAGAAGCCCCCTGTGCCTTCTGTATATCATAGCGAAGTACATATTTAAGGGTGTCATGAGGCGCAATCTCCACAAACTCATCGTAATAATCCTGTGCCGCCTGAAAATCTTTCATCTTGACCGCCACTTCCGCAAGACGGTAAATAATCATTCTTCCGATCGGCGATCGATCATATGCCATCAGCAAAACTTCCCGGCTCTCCTCATAACGCTGTACTTTTTCGTACACTTCCCCAGCTTTTACCAGACCATTTACATTTTTAACCTTATTCCAATTGATGGTATCTGCAATATCTGCTGCCTCATCGTATTTCTCTTCCGCATAGCGGGATTTCATCTGATCAAGCTTCAGATTATATTCGTATTTGTCCAATTGTTATCTCCTTAAAGTATCCCCAAACAGGTCTATCTGTCTATTTTCAAGTATACCATAGGCGGCAATTAGTGTCAAAAAATAATCCGAAAAAAAGAGCTGCACACAAACGCGTACAGCCCTTGAAATTACTGGTTTTTCTTTGTTTCGTCTTTCTTCCCGGAATCTTTTAAAGTTCTCTTTTTCTTTTGTTTTTCCCCGTAATATATGATCGCACCGGTTGCCTCATTCACACCGGCCGCCTCCACATATGCCTCCGTTACAGTTGTAAGATTTTTCTTTCGTATGCTGTGGTTTACCAGTCTGCGGATAATATAGTAAATCATCGCAAACACCGGAACCCCAAGCAGCATTCCCAGAAATCCAAACAGTCCGCCTCCGATCAGAATCGAAAACATTACCCAGAACGCGGATAATCCGGTGGAATCACCTAAAATCTTCGGTCCGATAATATTTCCATCCACCTGCTGCAGAATAATGATAAATATCAGCAGATACAACGCATGCAGCGGACTCTGGATCACAACCAGAAGAAGTGACGGAATCGCACCGATAAACGGTCCAAACACCGGAATGACATTGGTTACTCCAATGATAACCGCAACCAGTATCGTATCCGGAATATGCAGGATCAGACATCCAAAATAACAGATTACTCCGATGATGGCAGAATCTATAATCTTTCCAATGATGAAACCACCAAATACTTCATCTGCCTTGTGGAAAACTTCGATAATAATGTTTCCATGTTTCGGTTTAAAGATCGCATACACAATCTTTTTGCTCTGTCCCACCAGGCTTTCTTTAATGGATAAGACATAAACAACGACAATGATCCCAATGATGAAGTTTAATATGGATTTGACCATCGTGATTACGCCGGAAGTAATCTGCAACAGATATTGCTGCATCTGTGGAAGCAGATCCTTCGTTGCCCAGTTTTCCACCTGATCCGTCAGTTTTGTCAGCATATCACTGATGGTATCTGTCACTCCATAGGCTCCGAGTTTTCCACTTTTCACCATATGGATCAGGCTCTCCACATTACCAGGCAGTGCTTCCACCAGCCCGGTAACACTTGATACCACCGAAGGAACAATTGCCGCAATCAAAAGTACCAGGATCACCAGAAGAAACAGGATTGCCCCGGCAATGGACAATCCACGTGCCACTTTAGCCGCTGATTTTTCTGATTTCATTTTCTTTTTCAGAAACGGCAGCCAGCGCCGCTCCTGAAATTTCATAACCGGGTTAAGCAGATAAGCAAGTCCCAGTCCGATAATAATCGGCTGCAATGCACCTGTAATTAGATGCCAGGTATCTGCAACCCCCTTGTACCGGAGCACCAGGAAGAAAAATACGGTACAACAGGCAAAGGTGAGAAATACCATCAATCCGATTTTAATCAGAAGAACCGTCTGACGCATGCCATCCTCGCTCTGTTTGATCTGTTCCATCTGTTTTTGTTTTTCCACGTCTGTCATACAAGATCTCCTATCCGCGGTAATAATTGATCAGGCAGCCTTTAAGGATAATATCTTTCTCATCCGGTGTCAGTTCTCCCATACGCAGGGTAAATGGCTTTAAGGCACCATCCTTTACCACATATGCCTCAAATTCTGTCTTTCCGTCTGCGATCGCCTCACGGATTTTTGGAACAAACAGGTAATCCAGATTGTGGAACGGAAGCTCTCCCTGATCAATAACAAACGGGATCATACCCCAGTTAATCAGGTTGGAACGATATCTCTTGGTCGCATATTCATTTGCAATGTTTGCCCATCCGCCAAGTACCTTCTGGCAGGAAGCCGCCTGCTCACGCGCAGAACCGTCTCCCGGTTTTACTGCAAAAATCGTACTTCCGAAACCAACGTTTGAGCGGTTGACATCGGAGAACGTTGCACGGATGGTATCCATAACCGGATGAATCTCCGGAAGTGCATCCCCCGGACAGGTATCTGCCTCGACAGCCTTCTGTGCCTTCTGTACTTCCTTGGCACGTCCAACATATTCCGGATCCTTTCTGGAAAGTGCAAACTCTGCCAGTCCCAGTGGGTTGGAACGGAAAGAGGATGTCTCACCGGAAGGAATCAGCTCGTCCGTTGTGGTCACCGGATCGTGAATCTCGGAAACAACTTTCAGCACAAGATTCTCCGGAAGCGGGCTCATAGCCGGCCAGTCCTTAATATTTGGTCCAAACTGGATCTCTACGTCCGGATCTGCCACACCCTTACTGTCAAATACACGGTTTTCATAAATGGTCTTATCAAAGAAGTATTTCGGCTTGCTGTAGTTTACATCAATATCGGTAGCTGCGGTAAGGAATCCCTTATTTGCAGCGGTTGCAGCGATAGAACGCGCATCCATCAGTGCTACGGAAGCAACCTGTCCGTTCTGTACCTTAGATCCCTCACGATTCGGGAAGTTACGTGTAGAATGACGGATAGAAAATGCATTATTTGCAGGTGTATCTCCGGCACCAAAGCACGGTCCGCAGAATGCAGTCTTGACAATGGCACCTGTCTCTAACAGATTGGCAACGGCACCATTCTTAACCAATTCCATATAAATCGGAGTGGAAGCCGGGTAAACACTCAGCGTAAACTCGTCCGCCCCAATGGAAGAACCCTTTAAGATATCTGCTGCATCGCAGATATTTTCAAATCCACCACCGGCACATCCGGCAATGATACCCTGATCTACATACAGTCTTCCGTTCTTTACTTTGCTCTTTAAGTCAAGGTCTACTTTTCCATCAAAACTTACCTGTGCACGCTTCTCACAGTCATCGAGAATATCCATCAGGTTTGCATTTAATTCCTCAATCGTGTATGTATTGCTTGGATGGAACGGCATCGCGATCATTGGCTTAATCTCGCTTAAATCAAGTTCGATAAAGCTGTCATAGTATGCAGTTTCTCCCGGATTCAGTTCCTCGAAATCTCCGGTTCTTCCGTGAATCTCATAGAATTCCTTCACCTGGTCATCGGTTCTCCAGATAGAGGACAGACAGGTGGTCTCTGTTGTCATAACATCAACACCGATACGGTAATCAACACTCAGATTGGATACGCCCGGTCCGACAAACTCCATCACTTTATTTTTTACAAATCCGTTGGCAAATACTTCACCGATAATGGCAAGTGCGATATCCTGCGGTCCGACACCCTTCTGCGGGGTACCTGTCAGGTAAATGCCGACAACTCCCGGCATATCAATATCGTAAGTCTTATTCAAAAGCTGCTTTACAAGCTCCGGACCACCTTCTCCAATTGCCATGGTTCCCAGTGCTCCGTAACGGGTATGGGAGTCTGATCCAAGGATCATCTTTCCGCCGCCTGCAAGCATTTCTCTTGCAAACTGGTGAATAACTGCCTGATGAGGAGGAACATAGATTCCGCCGTATTTCTTTGCACATGTCAGTCCAAACATATGGTCATCTTCGTTGATGGTTCCACCGACTGCACACAGACTGTTGTGACAGTTAGTGAGTACATAAGGAATCGGGAACTTCTCAAGACCTGATGCCCTGGCGGTCTGGATGATGCCGACAAATGTAATATCGTGGGAAGTCAGCTTATCAAATTTGATCTGCAGTTTTTCCATGTTGCCGGATGTATTGTGACTCTTTAAAATTCCGTATGCAATGGTTTGTTTCTTTGCATCTTCCGGTGTAACAGTCTTTCCTGTCTTTGCATTGACAGCAGATGCCGCTTCCGGTGAATTAATGACAACATCCCTGCCGTTGACCAGGTATGCGCCGTTCTCATATAACTTCATAGTTTCCTCCTTGTTTTCGAAATCATAGTTAATGATAATTATATAATAAAATGTATTTTTATGCAACGACTGCAAACGTAATGGATGCCGCAAACAGATCGCCATCTACCAGGATTGCAAACTCACCGCCCATCAGCTGTGTAAGATTCTTTGCAATGGACAGTCCAAGACCGCTTCCCTCTGTCGTGCGGGATTCCTCTCCCCTCACAAAACGCTCCGTCAGGTCTTTCCTCGCCGCTCCCTGTTCCGGCAGCGGATTTTTCGAAATATTTTTGATACGGAAAACCGCATTGTTCTCCTCTACTTCCAGATCTACATAAACCCGGGTATTTTCGAGTGCATATTTTGCCGCATTGGTATACAGATTTTCAATTGCACGGTAGAGCTGCCGTCCGTCTGCCCGGATCATCACCGAATTGTGCGGCAGTTTCGTCACAATGGTCAGCCCACGTGCCTCAAAACGTTCATTGAACTCACCACCCGTCTGGTACAGCAGTTCTACCAGATCAATGGTCTGCATATCCAGCTGGATATTTCCGGAACTGATCTTTGATGCTTCGACCAGATCCTCCGTCAGCTGTTTCAGCCGCTGGGATTTTTCATCCAGAACCCGGATATAATTACGTGCATTTTCGTTTTCCAGGTTTTCACGTTTGAGCAGATCCACATAATTGACAATGGAAGTAAGCGGTGTTTTGATATCATGGGAAACATTCGTGATCAGGTCTGCCTTCATCCGTTCATTCCGGATCCGCTCCTGAATGGCTTCGCTCAGCCCTGCACGGATATTATTCACAGAAGCTGCAATGCCTCTTTCCTGTCCGTGAAACTGCTCCACATCCAGTGTTGTATCCAGTGCCCCTGCCGCAATTTTTTCAATTGCATGCTGGATCTCATATCTTTCGCGCGCCTTACGCGTACACAGTCTGGGATTCTGTCCGGAGATAAACACCCGTCTAAGGAAGCTTCCTGCCTGATAGATCAGACTGTATGTCAGAAGGGTATTGTTTTTGACCCGCCGGACAATGCTCATATAAAACAGCAGGAATACAACATCGACCAGATACCCGACTGTTCCGACCGCTACCATCAGTCCGGACAGTTCAAACTGGATGTCATGGAGATTTCTCCCCAAAAAGAGCACAAGATAAATGAATGCCACAAAAAGCACCATCTGGATATCCGTATAAATTTTATCAATCCAGGTCAGGTAAATGGTTGCATCCTCCTCCGACCGGCGCCCTGCAACACCTGTCAGATAGGCAAGAAATACAAAGCTTCCGACCATGCCGATCACCATAAACAGGCTGAGAATCCTCAGCCCTCCGATATGTCTGCGCAGATTGTATCCGATCCCATAGATTCCGCAAAGCATCATAATCAGGAACATCTGATGCATGACAATGGCTGCGCCCTTTTTTCCGCTGGAGAATTCTTTCATAGACAGCTACGCCCCCGCTTCGATTTTATAGCCGACACCCCAGACCACTTTCAGATACCGCGGTTCTTTCGGATTGATTTCGATTTTTTCCCGGATATGCCGGATGTGGACAGCAACTGTATTGTCAGCGCCAATTGCTTCTTCATTCCAGATTTCCTCATAAATCTGACTGATGGAAAATACTTTTCCTTTATTTTTCATTAAAAGCAGAAGGATGTTGTATTCGATCGGAGTCAGTTTGACCTCTTCCCCATCTACCGTAACTTTTTTTAATTCATCGTTAATAACCAGACCGCCGGCTTCATAAACGGCATCACCGGAAGGGGTGCTCGAAAGTGTGGTATAACGCCGCAGCTGTGACTTCACACGGGCAACCAGTTCCAGCGGATTAAACGGCTTGGTCACATAATCGTCCGCCCCCACGTTCAGCCCCAGAATCTTATCCGCATCTTCTGTCTTGGCAGACAGGATGATAATGGGAATGCTGCTTGTTTTACGTGCCTGGAATGTCGCACGGATTCCATCCAGTTTCGGCATCATCACATCGATCACCATCAGATCAATTTTCTTTGTGCGAAGCATATCCAGAGCCTGTTCCCCGTCATATGCTTTTACTACCTGGTATCCTTCCTGAATCAGGTAAATCTCAATTGCGTCTACAATTTCCTTGTCATCATCACACACCAGAATCGTCATGCGGATGTCCTCCTATCAGGTTCTTGATCTTGTTCTGAAAGCCGGCGGATTTTTCTTTTTCTTCTGCCGCTTCCTGTTCTTCCTGTTCATCTTTCCACTTAAAATAATCAGCATCCAGATTCACACGCAGTTGTTCTTCCAGCTGCTTTAACTCTTCATCGTCATCTTCTACTGTAACCGGTGCCGGAATCTCCGGCTTTGGCGACAGCTTCTTTGGTTTTTCCACTGGCTTTTCCACTGGCTTTTCTACTGGTTCTTCCGCAAGGTCTTCTACCGGTTCTTCCGGTACGGAAAGTCCAAGCTTATCCAGATATTCCTGGTTAATCTTAATATCGGTCTGCCGGTTTGCATAAATCGCTTTTTCTTCCCGCTTCTCCTGCTCGTACTCCGGTCTTCCTTCCATCTTTTCCTTCTCAATCTCGCGGTTCCGCTCCTCGATGATCTTTAAGTACTTTTCGGTATCAACCAGATCCTGCAGCTGTCCTTTGAGTTCGGACTTGTTGGTTCTTAATGCCTTTTCTTCTTTTTCCATCTGTTCTTTAATTTCCTGATAGATGGCACCGACCTTTTTGTCTGCCTCCTGCATGATATCCTGCATACGGTTTAACGTTTCATCCATATACATGACAGATGCCGCATAAATGTCCTCTGCCTTACGGCTTGCATCCCAGATGATCTGATCTCCCTTTTTATGGAAATCGCGCTCTGCCTTGTCACGGCTTCGAATGGTCAGCTCGTATTCATCCATAATCTGATAAATACAGGTATTTAATTCTGCCAGCAGATCAATCACCTGCTGCTTATCTATGATAACTTTACTCGGCTCTTTCGGATACGGCTCACTCTTCGACAGCAAAACGTGAAGACTGCGCAGTACCTTTTCCGTATTGTCCTGTGCTCCCATGTGTCCTGATTCCTTCCATAATAGATAATTCCGTACTTTCTATTATAATCAATCCCCCTATAATACGCAATATTTTAGATTCTTAGGTTTTTCTAAATTTTATTACACAAAACTTTATTTTTTACAGACACAAGGTTATAATAATTTTTTGAAAATGAACCTGTTTAATAAAGGATATATACTATGAATATCGTCAAAACTTACGGAAATTATATTAAAAAATATGCCGGCACCCACCCGGCAGTTTCCCGCAAAATGATTGACATCGGATTACATCTCGAACAGTTCCGGACTGAACATTTTGCAGAAAAAACAATGCCGAAAGCATATCAGAAGCTGAATACGCTCGGCGTAAAAAATACGCTTCATGCGCTGGAATACCCGGAATCCACGGTCTGGTGCAATCTGTTTGCACCCGTGGAAATTTTCCAGTGCTTCGGACTCAGTGCGCTTTCCATGGAATGTCTTTCCTCGTTTCTCTCAGGATTTACGTGTGAAGACTATTTTATCGACCGCGCAGAAAGCCGGGGAATTGCCTCCACGCTCTGTTCCTATCACAAAGATTTTATCGGTGCCGTAGACTCCGGAATTATTTCACCTGCCAGACTCGGTGTGACAACTTCCATGATTTGTGACGGCAATATTAACACATTCCGCTATGTCAGCCGGCACACGGATCTTGACACTTATGTGATCGATGTGCCGGACAGCTGTTCTCCGGAAGCCGTGGAATATGTGACCATGCAGCTGAAAGAACTGATTCAGAAACTGGAAGCACTGACCGGAAAACGTCTGTCCATGGATGACCTGTCGGAAACACTTGCCCGCGAAAACCAGTCGAAAGCTTATTACAAAGAATTTTTAAAACTGCAGGCAGAGCGCTATTACCCATCGACACTGACTCTGCAGATGTACATGCTTTTTGCCACCCACTTAAACATCGGAACACCGGAAACCCTTGACCTGTTCCGCAGTTTTGCCGAGGATATCAAACAATATCCGAAATATGACGGCACCCGGATTGTGTGGGTACATCTGCTTCCTTTTTATCAGGAAACACTCAAACACTATTTTAACCTGAACAGAGATTACCAGATCCAGTGTACCGAAATGAACCTGGATTACATGGACGAACTGGATACCACCCACCCACTGGAAGCACTTGCCACTAAAATGCTAAACAATCTCTATAACGGTCCATACGAAAAAAAAGCAAATATGCTCGTAAAACTGGCAAAAGAAATGCATGCCGATGGCGTCATTAACTTCTGCCACTGGGGTTGTAAGCAATCTGCCGGCGGAGTATTCCAGCTTCGCGAAACACTCAAGGCCGCGGATATTCCACTGCTCGTTCTGGATGGCGATGCCATGGACCGCCGGAACAGCCATGACGGACAGATCAAAACCCGTCTGGAAGCTTTTCTGGAAATTCTGGATAAAGAGAGGAATTCATCATGTTAGGTTATGTATGTAAATATACCCCCATGGAATTATTTGAATCCATGGACACGGAAATCACACGTCTGGAACCATCCGTTACGGATTTTAACCACGCGGACACCCTGATGCACGCCAACATCTGTTCCTATACCAAGGCCGTGCTGGAAGATGTGATGGAACATGACTATGAGGGTGTCATTCTGACTACCTGCTGCGACAGCATCCGGCGTCTGTATGACACATTAAAAAGCCAGTTCCCGGATAAATTTTTCTTTTTGCTGGATATTCCCCGCAAATTTAATGATTTCGCAGTAGCACTCTATGAGCGCCAGTTAAAACAAATGCTCACGGAGTACGAGGCTTTCTCCGGAAAAACACTGGATCTGAAACGTTTTGTTTCCATGATGCAGAACAAAGCAGCTCTGAAAAAACAGGAAAACACCCGCATGTCTTCCAGTGCAGTGTCCGAAAAAGGAAACGGACAGAAACTCAATATCGGAATCATGGGTGCCCGATGCAACAATGAAATCCGTCAGCTGCTTGTCGACCGCGGTGCCAATCTGCTGTTTGATTTAACATGCACCGGACTTGCACGTGATTTTTCCATTACAGAGGATCAGGTCCTGCATTCTTATGCTGCCGCGCTGCTAAACCAGATTCCATGCATGCGCATGTTAAAAGCAGCGAACCGTGAACATTTTCTTGACGGTTTTACCGACCGCCTGGATGGAATTATATATCATACCGTCAAATTCTGTGACTCTTATTCTTATGAGTATGCGGATTTCCGCCAGCGGCTGGATCTGCCGATTCTGCTGGTAGAAACCGATTCCACCAGACAATGTGCCGGACAGGTCCGGACCCGTGTGGAAGCCTTTATGGAAGAATTGAAAATGAAAAAAGGATTGTCCCTGACCGGGGAAAAACAAATGATAAAAAGAAAGGGTGATACAGTGTATACATTAGGAATTGACAGCGGCTCTACCTCTACAAACACCGTAATCTTAGACGAAAACAGACAGATCAAAGCATTTTCAGTTGTCCGCACCGGAGCCAAATCTTCCCAGAGTGCAGATGCCGCACTGGCAGACGTTCTGAAAAAGGCCGGACTTAACCGGGAAGATATTTCCCTGATTGTATCCACCGGTTATGGTCGTGTCAGCATTCCATTTGCGGACAAAAATGTAACCGAAATCAGCTGCCACGGAAAAGGTGCGCATCTTCTCTTCCCGGACGTTCACACGATCCTCGATATCGGCGGTCAGGATAGCAAAGCCATCCGGCTGAATGACAATGGAGAAGTTGCCGATTTTGTCATGAATGATAAATGTGCCGCCGGAACCGGCCGCTTTCTGGAAATGATGGCGCGCTCCCTGGAAATCAGTATCGACGAACTTGGTCCGGTATCCCTGCAGTCCAAAGAAAATATTGAAATCAGCAGTATGTGCAGTGTTTTTGCTGAATCGGAAGTTATCTCCCTGATCGCACAGAACAAAGAGATTGCTGATATTGCACATGGAATTCACAAGGCAATTGCCGGGAAAGCAATGTCCCTCCTGAAACGTGTCGGTCTGAATCCGGGATATATGATGACTGGCGGTGTTGCCAAGAATCCGGGTGTCGTCGCCGTGCTGGAGGAGCAGCTTGGAGAAAAACTACATATCTATGAGGAACCGGAGATTGTCGGTGCACTGGGTGCGGCATTGTATGGGCTTGAGGAGATCCTATAAACCAGAAAATAATTTTACAACAACAATCGTAACGTTTGCAGATGGTCAGAAAGTACGTTACCGCGTTCCGGTTTTGCAGGCGAAAAGATACACGGTGGATCGGATTTTTGAAAAACGACTGCTGATTCTGCTTCCGTATCATATCTTACGATATGAGCATTTTTTGAAGCACAATGGAACAAATTCGAAAAAAGTGAAGCATCTACTGGACGATTTCCGGGAGATCAACCGGAGGTTAGAGGACGCGTCCGAAAAAGAACAAAAGTCGCATTTTTATATGGATATGATTGTTTTAATTGAGAAAATCGCAGATTATATTATCCCAGAGGATAATGCTATCAGGAAAGGATTGGGTGAGATTATGGGTGGTAAGATTTTGAAGTTACGGTCTGAAGAATTGCTGGAACAGGGCGAAGCCAAGGGTAGAATTGATGCAATTCAAAATATGATCAAATATAACGTTCCAAAAGAAAAAATTTTACTGGATTACACTTCAGATGAATACGAAGAGGCATTAAATTCTATGCCAGTAAAAGTATAAACACACACCAAAAGGGGCTCCGAAGAGTCCCTTTTGATGTGTAAGGGAGTATCCTAAAGTTTGTGTAAACCTCCAAACTGATGTAAGATAAAATTACT
>OGYC01001051.1_pt1 | contig 25196 bp, 14 predicted proteins | sample 1576461 | NCBI WGS metagenome assembly OGYC01 (sample SAMEA3541569, study PRJEB24748) | human gut metagenome | biome: human gut; feature: human-associated habitat; material: faeces | place: China | collected 2012 | reverse complement strand
ATGTAAGATAAATGTATAAAAGATAAAAGAAAAAGTATAATGCGTTTTCCCTGGATGTTGAAAGCCTTCGTACATCGCTTTATTCACCTCAACATTCACTAATTGAGCTTTCCGGCAAAAATCTTCAATACCTTTCGCTTTACCATAATTGAACTCTACGGTAGAGAAATATTTGTCGGGACTGGCGTTCCCCGCCGAATTGCCAAAGAAATGCTTGTCCCACATTTCATTACGTGGCCACCAATCTTTTTCGGGCATAAATTTCTTAAAGCTATCGAAAGTAGTAAAGACAGCTGTACCTATTTCTGTACGGAATCCCCATCCTTTGGTTATGTTGGCACCATATCCATAAGGGGCTTTGGTAAAATACCAGTTAGGATGAGAGTTAGTCCAAGGTCCACTCCCGGAAAGGCCGTCACTATGGGAATTGGCATGATAGGCACGATCTCCCCCATCGTATGTTCTAACGTCTTCCTCCAGCCACTTATTAAGAGGCGGTAACGGATACCCCTCATTATCACCACACCACACTGCAATACAAGCATGATTACGCAAACGCTTGATCTTTTCCACTGCATTCATATTGAAAGCAAAAACATCATCCGGAAGATTCGAGTTTGAATTTAACCAGAAGTCGTCCCACACCATAATGCCGTATTTATCGCAAGCTTCATAAAACTCATCATCCGTAACCGAACCGATCCAATTGCGTATCATATTAAAATGCATCTCATTGTGAAGTTTCAATTTAAGATCATATTCTTCACCCCGACAACGCAACATATATTCGCTCATTCCCCAGTTTCCTCCTTTTACATAAACAGGTTCACCATTTATTTTAAGATGAAGCACACCATCAACCAGCTCGGAACCGTATTCACGAATACCAAATGTAATATTCTGTTTATCAGAAGCCTTACCATTCACCATATAAGTCAGTTCGCAGGTATAAAGATTTGGCTGTCCGTAACCATTAGGCCACCACAAAGCAGGATTCTGAATTATAAATTGACTGAACTTGCTATCATCCAGAAGAAAAGTCCGCTGTTTGCCTGCCTCAATTACCAAATCTTCGGTAAATTCAATGTTGCCCGGCTGAATGATACCTTTCAACACTCCTTTCTGCTCTATATCTGTATGATTCCGTAGTTCCAGCTGCAAGCTTAAAACCGCTTTGTTTTTAGAAGGAACTTTCGAACGTATCCAAGGATCGACGATAGACACCTCGCCGGTTTTTGTCAAATAGACGTCGTCAGTAATACCAGTCAAAAGACCAGGAACATAAGGCATCCAATCCCAGCCGGCACATGACATATAAGTAGGACTTGCATAATTGGGAACCGGAGTGCCTACCCAATGCACAAGGACGGCAAGCACATTCTTACCATCTTTTGACAGCAAATCGGTTATATCGAAATTCCCTCGATGCATAAATCCATCAAGCAATCCGAGACGCGTCCCATTAAAAAATATTTCTCCTTTACGATTAACCCCTTCAAAATTTAGCCATACCCTTTCTCCGTTTTCCACCTCCGGCGAATTAAACTCTGTACGATACCAGAAGTTACGGTCATATTTTGCTTTATCGACTTTATACGCATTATCAGCAAAATTCGGATCAGGCTCCAGTCCTTCTAATACATACGAACCAAACACCGTTCCCGGCACAGTTGCTTTGACCCAATCTCTCGTGTCATATCGGGTAGTCATCATATCAGAAGGATGCTCAATTTCTGCCTGAGCTTTCACTTTCCATATCGTCAGATTTCCATCACTATTCAATGAAATTTTTACTTTTTGTGCATGAACGGTGATACCAGTAAATAATAAAACAAGTAACAGTGTAGTCTTCCAAATATTCATATCTTCTATTTCTTTTTCACATTACAGATCAGTATATGAACGATTAATCGCTCATATACCCCTAAAAAAGAAATCAGATAGTCATATTATTATATTTTGTATTCCTCTATCTTCCTGTACAAAGTGGTAAGACCGATTTTCAGCAAGCGGGCGGTTTCCGTCTTGTTGCCTTTCGTATATTCCAGGACGCGTGCAATATGCCTTCGTTCCATAGCAGCCAGTTCAAAACTACCGATAGTATCATCCGAACATTCATAATGAGTATTCTGAATCTCCAGCGGAAGATCGCACACATCCAGATGCCCGCCTTCGCAGACAATCAGACTCCGTTCTATCACATTCCGCAATTCACGGATATTTCCTTTCCAGGGTTGCTGTTCCAACGCATGAAGAAAAGCAGGTGTCATCTCACTGACCGTATACGAAAGTTTCTCGGAAAAGCTCTTTGCAAAGGCAGTGGCAAGAATTCTGATATCACCGGTACGTTCGCGAAGTGCCGGCAGATGTACCTGAAATACCGAAAGACGATAAAACAGGTCTTCACGGAAACGTCCCGCCTTGATTTCCTCTGTCAGATTGCGGTTGGTAGCAGCAATAATACGAACATTCACGTGCGTCGGTTTCGTATCTCCTATCTTTATATATTCGCCTGTTTCGAGAATACGCAGCAATTTGGCCTGTAGTTCAAAAGCCATTTCTCCGATTTCATCCAAAAAGATCGTACCGTTGTTGGCTTCTTCGAAGAGTCCTTTCTTGTCCTTCAAAGCTCCGGTGAAGGACCCGGCTTTATGCCCGAACATTTCACTCTCCAGCAGTTCCTTACTGAAAGACGAACAGTTCACGGCAACAAAGCTCTGTTTGCTCCGCTTACTATTATAATGTATGGCTTGTGCAAATACTTCTTTTCCGGTCCCCGTTTCTCCGGTCAACAACACCGGCACATCAGTCACTGAAACCTTCTGTGCCAGCATAACAGCTTCTTTCAGCACTTTCGATTCTCCCAGAATGGAATCAAAAGAATATAGCTGACTGACTTTCTTTTCCAGTTTCTCTAACCGGACATTCATCTTAGCCTTCTCAACGGCACGACTGACCAGAGGGATAATCTTATTATTATCGTCCCCTTTGGTTATATAATCAAATGCACCGTTCTTGATTGCCTGCACTCCGTCGGGTATATTACCGTGAGCGGTAAGAAGAATGACTTCCACATTCGGAGCTGTCTTTTTAATGTTCAACACCAGATCGACCCCGTTTCCATCGGGAAGAAAGACATCACACAAAGCCACATCCGGCTGTTGAATTTCCAACTGCCTGATAGCTGCCTTGCAATCACCCGCCTGACACACCTCATAACCCTCCAGTCCGAGCATACGAGCCAACAGGCTACGAATCTGAACCTCATCGTCAATGATAAGAATTTTACTCATAATTAATTTATAAAAAATGAAGAAAGACAAACAGGGTGCGCAAATATAAGTCTTTTTTCTATGATCCGAGAACAATTCTCCCTACTTTATTGTTATTTCCACAGGAAACTATTTACGCAACAAACTTATGAAGATCATTATTATTGGAGGCGTTGCCGGAGGAGCTACCACTGCTGCCCGGATCAGACGCACAAACGAAGCAGCTGAAATCATCCTTTTAGAAAAAGGAAAGTACATCTCTTATGCCAATTGCGGACTGCCGTATTACATCGGAGGCGTGATCAAAGAACGGGAAAAACTGTTTGTACAGACGCCCGAAGCATTTTCTACGCGCTTTCGTGTAGACGTACGAACTGAAAATGAAGTAATCTTCATCGACCGGAAGAGAAAAACAGTAACGGTAAGACAAAGTAGCGGAGACACTTATGAGGAAAGCTACGACAAATTACTGATATCGACCGGAGCTTCCCCTGTACGTCCTCCCCTGCCGGGAATCGACCTGAACGGAATCTTCACACTCAGGAATGTAGCCGACACAGACCGAATCAAAGAATATATCAACAGTCATGCTCCCCGAAAGGCTGTTGTCATCGGAGCCGGATTTATCGGGCTGGAAATGGCAGAGAACCTGCACGCACAAGGAGCTAAAGTTTCTATTGTGGAAATGGGCAATCAAGTGATGGCTCCCATCGACTTCTCCATGGCATCCCTTGTGCACCAGCATTTGATGGACAAAGGAGTGAACCTGTATCTGGAGCAGGCAGTAGCCTCTTTCGAAAGAGACGGAAAAGGATTGAAAGTCATCTTCAAGAACGGACAGTCCATCTCTGCCGACATCGTTATACTTTCCATCGGCGTACGTCCGGAAACGACACTGGCACGTGCCGCAGAGCTGAAGATCGGCGAAGCCGGAGGAATCGCCGTCAACGACTACCTGCAAACGTCGGACGAATCGATTTACGCCATCGGTGACGCTATCGAATTCCGCCACCCAATCACCGGAAAACCGTGGCTCAATTACCTTGCCGGTCCCGCCAATCGTCAGGGACGAATTGTCGCAGACAACATTCAGGGAGCACACATCCCTTATGAAGGAGCCATCGGAACTTCCATTGCAAAAGTATTCGACATGACTGTCGCTTCTACCGGACTACCCGGCAAACGATTGCGGCAGGCAGAAATCAATTATATGTCTTCGACCATCCATCCGTCCTCTCACGCAGGATATTACCCGGATGCCATGCCGATGAGTATTAAAATCACTTTCGACCCGAAGACAGGTAAACTGTACGGCGGACAGATCGTCGGCTATGACGGTGTAGACAAACGAATTGACGAAATCGCGCTTGTCATCAAGCATGAAGGTACCATCTATGATCTGATGAAAGTGGAGCAGGCTTACGCCCCTCCGTTCTCTTCTGCCAAAGATCCGGTAGCCGTTGCAGGATACGTAGCCGAAAACATCATAACAGGGAAAGTACAACCCGTCTATTGGAGACAGTTGAGGGATATCGAAATGGAAAACAATTTCCTGCTGGATGTACGTACTCCTGACGAATTCTCGCTCAATACACTGCCGGGTGCAGTGAACATTCCGCTGGACGAACTGCGTGACCGACTGGATGAACTGCCGAAAGACAAGATGATCTATACATTCTGTGCCGTCGGCCTCAGAGGCTACCTTGCTTATCGCATTCTGGTACAGCATGGATTTGAAAAGGTACGCAACCTTTCCGGAGGATTGAAAACATACCACGCTGCCGCAGCACCCATCATTCTGAGAGAAGAAAGTGAGAACGAAGTACCTGCACAACCGAACGCAAACATACAACAGCCGGCAGATGCGCAACCTCAAAAGACAGTTTCACCAGTTGAAGCAGTGAAGACAATCCGTGTAGACGCTTGCGGACTGCAATGTCCGGGGCCGATTCTGAAAATGAAAAAGACAATGGATTCGCTGGTTTCCGGCGACCGGGTAGAAATTACCTCAACCGATCCGGGATTCCCGCGTGATGCTGCCGCATGGTGCAACTCGACAGGAAATCAGTTGATTTCCAAAGAGTCGGCAGGAGGAAAATCTGTAGTAGTGATCGAAAAGGGCGAACCTAAATCCTGCAATATTGTTACCTCCTGTGAAGGCAAAGGAAAAACTTTCATCATGTTCAGTGATGATTTAGACAAAGCTTTAGCTACCTTTGTGCTCGCTAATGGCGCAGCTGCCACCGGACAAAAGGTAACGATCTTTTTCACCTTCTGGGGACTGAACGTTATCAAGAAGCTGCATAAGCCGAACGTCGAAAAAGATATCTTTGGAAAAATGTTCGGCATGATGCTCCCTTCCAGTTCCCGAAAGCTGAAACTCTCTAAAATGAGCATGGGAGGAATAGGAGGAAAAATGATGCGGTACATCATGAACCGGAAAGGAATCGACTCTCTGGAGTCCTTACGCCAACAAGCTCTGGAGAACGGTGTGGAATTTATCGCCTGCCAAATGTCCATGGACGTCATGGGAGTGAAACAGGAAGAACTTCTGGACGAAGTGACAATAGGCGGAGTAGCAACATACATGGAACGGGCGGATAATGCAAATATCAACCTGTTTATATAGAAAAAGAACAAACAAAAAAACAAGTAGCATATGAAGACAATATGTGTAATGCGCGATGTATTCAAAGCAATGGCAAGATTTGAAGATGCATTTGAAAAAGTGTATCAGGTATCATTAAATGAAGCAATGATATTATGTGCCCTGCAAGAAGCCTCGCCCAATAATATGACGGCCACGAGCCTGTCCAAACGAACCGAGCTGACACCCTCTCACGCTTCAAAGATGCTCCGGATTCTGGAAGAAAAAGAACTGATTGTCAGAACACTCGGGGAAGAGGACCGGAGACTGATGCAGTTCCATCTCAGCCAGAGCGGTAAAAAACTGGTCAGACAATTAGCACACGAAAAAGTGGAAATACCGGAAGTACTGAAACCGCTGTTCGAATCGGTAGATTCCTAAATCAAGCAGCCCGATACATGTAATATCGGCTTGCAGAAGAATAAAACGGTGAACCGCCTGTATCATATATTACAGGTTGTTCACCGTTTCTTGTTTCGTCATTCTTCAAGCCACCCTCTAAGAAGAGACATCACTTTCTGCTTCTGATCTTCGGACATTGTACCGATGCGTGCAAGATGACTGCCTCCCGGCTCTACAAAGACATGAATATTCTTTTTATTCTTTAGCCAGGTTACTCCGGCAGCTGTCCAGGGATCATTCTGACCATAGATAAAAATCATCTTCGGATCGTTCTTCTTCAAGAACCGCACAATCTTATTGCTCAGTGTCTTATCAAATTTCATCTTCCGCATATCTTCCGGCAACATCAGTCTTCTCAGATAATCCTTGCTGGTCTTAATAGAAAGGTAAGGTTTAAAAGGAGCAATATCGTATCCATAATACCCCAATTCGCGGGCAGCCTGCACGAAGAAAGAAAGAGTCGGGCTGTCTACTATAAAATAAGAAGGTCCGCTGATTGCCAGCAAATGATCCAGCAGTGTATCGTCAGAAGCCGAAGTTTCCGGTATACTACGGATGTCCGTTCCCCATTGCCAGATAGAGAAAGAGTATTCCAACACACAGAAATCGTATATTTCTTCCAGAGGAGCGCGGAATGTATAGTTCTTTTCAGTACACATTTTTTCAAAACGGGGCAACAAATGGGCCTTTCGTTTCAATACTTCCAACTGGAAATCTTCTATTTTTTTCCTATCGGCTTCCGTACCTACCCGGCGGAGGAAAGGTTCGTGCCGACCATCTTCACGCGCATAACAAAGAGGAGCAACATAAGGCACGGAAACATCCACATCGTCGGGGAAGAAAACACGGTATAATAAGGAGGTCTGCCCACCCTTGCTGATCCCCGTACTGATCCATTTGCCCGGATATAAAGTCTTGAAAGCGGTTGTCACGGCATGCAAATCCTCGGCAGAATTCTCTGCGGTCAGGTATTGCCAGTCGCACGGTTCGGGAGTGGATTCCAGAAAGTAGCGGTGCTCCACAAAGATCATATTGGCATCGAACAATTCAGAAAGTTCTTCCCGATAAGTGGGGCGCAAAGCATACCCTGCCCCATATCCTTCAGTAACAATCACTGTGGGACGGTCATAACCGACGTGCCCCACAATCACCCGCTGGCGGAAACTTCCCTTTTCGGGATGTCGATGATCCAGCGGCTGAGTCAGGTACATTACATACTTTTCCGGGAAGCGGCTGGTGTCGAGCGACTTTATTCCGCTGACGGACTTATTTTTTTCGATCTTCTGAATAAACGATTCCTGCGCCGACAATGAGACGGGCGCAACTGCGATCAGCAGCACGATTGAGAACCATACGAAAAGAGGTATCCGAATGTGTTTCATAAGCATTTGAGTGTTAATTTTCTCGCAAAGATAATCATTTGCACGAACCTTTTTACACATTTCTTGTTGTTTGTAACAAAAGCCCCAAGGTACCAGGGCGTGATTTTTATATAACCTAAACATTATAAAAGATATGAAGAAATTAATTCCTATTTTATTGGCGGTCTTTGCACTCGCTTCTTGCGAAAAAGACCCGGACATGGGTAAGCTGGATGACAATTATCTGGTATACACTAACTACGACAAGCAAGCCAACTTCAAAGACTTCAGCACATTCTATCTGGCTGACAAAATCTTGGTTATCTCTGACAGCAAAGAACCGGAATATCTCGAAGGAGAAGGCGCTGAGCAAATTCTGGCTGCTTACACAGAAAATATGGAAGCGAAAGGTTATCAACCGGCTGCCGATAAAGAAAGTGCCGATCTTGGTATTCAGGTAAGCTACATCGCAAGTACTTATTATTTCACCAACTATTCTCAACCCGAATGGTGGTGGGGATATCCCGGCTATTGGGGACCTAGCTACTGGGGTAACTGGGGCGGATGGTACTATCCGTACGCTGTGACCTACAGCTATAGCACCAACTCATTCATTACAGAAATGGTGAACCTGAAAGCAGATGAAGGTGAAGGCAAAAAACTTCCTGTAATCTGGACAAGCTATCTGACTGGATTTGAAACAGGCTCTAAAGCTATCAACCGCACTCTTGCTATTGAAGCAGTGAACCAGTCATTCACTCAGTCACCTTATCTTACTAACAAATAAACAACTACAACTGTTATGAAAACAAGAAAGAATATATATTTCAAGGTAGTGGCGCTAGCAGCCATTGCCATCGCCTTTGCCATGCCGGCTAAGGCACAGCTATCAGACAATGGATATGCTAATATAGACTGGCAGTTCAATGTTCCATTGAGCAATAATTTTGCAGACAAAGCCAGCGGTTGGGGTATGAACTTTGAAGGTGGTTATTTCGTTACTCCTAACCTGGGTCTGGGTCTTTTCCTGAACTATCACAGCAACCACGAGTATATTCCTCGCGAAACATTCAAGATGGGTGCAGGTGACGTTACAACTGATCAGCAACACACAATGTTCCAGTTGCCTTTCGGTGCTGCCGCCCGCTACCAATGGAATCGCGGTGGAGCCGTACAACCTTATGTCAGTGCAAAATTAGGTGCTGAATATGCTAAGATCCGTTCCAACTTCAATATGTTGGAAGCCAGAGAAAACAGCTGGGGATTCTACGCTTCTCCTGAAGTAGGTGTCAATGTATTCCCTTGGGTTTACGGACCGGGTCTGCACTTTGCTCTGTACTACAGCTATGGTACCAATAAAGCTGATGTACTGCATTACAGTGTAGACGGACTGAACAACTTCGGTTTCCGCGTGGGTGTTTCATTCTAACCCGAGCAACTACTTGATTTTACATTAATAAGCAAGAGCCCCTCTGCCGAAGTAGAGGGGCTCTTCATTTTTTATTTGCTTTGAATCGCTTTATAGATTGCATCCTGTATCTGTTCGCGAATTTCCAGACGGCTTAACTTCCGGTTGGTTACGTCTGGATAAATCCGGTTGCTCAGAAATACATAAACCAAGCCATTGTCGGGGTCTACCCAGGCACACGTTCCGGTAAACCCGGTATGACCATATACTTTTGCCGATGTATGCTTTCCGCAAGGGCTCTTTTCCGGATTACGGATATCCGGCTTGTCAAATCCAAGTCCGCGACGGCTGATTTTGGAAACTTCCGTTGTAAACAACTGGCAGGTTTCCTTGCTTAAATAACGCTGTCCGTTCAACTCACCACCGTTCAGCAACATCTGATAAACCTGTGCCACTTCACGTGCATTCGAGAACAATCCGGCATTTCCCGAAACGCCGCCCTGGAAGGCAGCAGCCTCATCGTGCACAAATCCCTGAAGGGTAGTCTTACGCAAGAAGCGGTCGACAGAAGAAGGTATAACTTCCGATTTCGGAAAACGGCGCAAAGGAAGGTATCCTGTACGTTCCAGTCCCATCGGTTCATAAAATTCACGTTGCAAGTAGGCATCCATCGGCATTCCCGCAAGTTTCTCAACCAGAAGACGCAACAGGATAAAACCGACATCGCTGTATCGGTAAGTTTTAGGTTTCATCGGTGCGTCTGCAATCTTCTTCTCCATTTCCTTGAAGAAAGAAGGATTCAGCCACAGACTATCACAGATTTGCAAGGTGTAATCTCCGGTTTTAACCTTTGAAACATATTCCTTTTTAAATGTAAAATTAGGATTCGCCCATGTGGAAGCTCCCAACTGCAACGGATGCCGTGCATCTTTGCGGGACATGAACAGTCTGCCTTCATAACTATCTTCATCGATGGCTTCCCGATAAAAAGCAATTCCGGGCGGCAAGCCGGACTGATGGTAAAGCAGTTCCTGAATGGTTATGTCTTTCTTGTTAGTACGCTGGAGGAAAGGCAGATAGTCTGCAATTCTGTCCGTCAGATTAAAACGCCCCTTATCGTAAAGTTTCATTAAAGCAAGCACCGTACCAGTAGTCTTAGAGAGTGAAGCCAAGTCATAGATATCGGTCGGCTGCACACGTGCGCTTCCCGTTCCGGTGTGAGTGCCGAATGTCTTGTCTACCATCACATGACCCTCTTTCATCACGATCACCTGGCAACCGGGATAAGCTCCCTGACGAACACCGTCCAAAGCGATCGAATCAATTCGTTGCAGGGCGACAGAAGAAAGCCCATGTTCTTCCGGAATAAAATGCAAAGGTGTTTTCGGAGTAATCGTGACGCCGTCTCCTGCCTGAAAGAGTTCTCCAAGACTGGCCGATAATCTTCCGTCCGCCGTAGCTTTGGCAAAGAGCACATCCGCCACCTGCCGCTGCACATCTTCATTAGGGCTGTGTCCCAGCACCACTGCCGAGGCACGGGCAACCGCACGCTGTATCTGCAACATCATCTTACCCTGCGTAAAGAAAGCATAGATGACCGGAGCTTCAGTAGTAAATTTACCGAAGAAGGTCTGATAAGGTGACAGCTTCTGTTCACTTACGGCGACAATAATCCGTTTATAGGCAGCCAATGAGTCCCGTAACCGCTGATTCGCCTCTTCCGTCATACCGGGACGAAGGCGGAAACGTGACAAAGAAGTGTATTTCGACAACTGTTCCGCCAATGCATTGGTTTCACCCGCATCACCGACTTCGAGCAATGCCATCGTTTCTTTTTGATTCGTATGCAAAGGGAGAACATGATTTTCATTATTCAGCACAGTAATCGCAGCCAGATTCAACCGGCGGATTAAATCACGTGTCTGAGGAGTATTGATCCGTTGTCCCAAACCAGACAGTTGGACAAACGGTTTCTTTTTTAGTCCGAGTACATATTTATAAGTCAGTACCTTGCGGCATTTCTCTTCAATATCTTCGCGTGTCAAGTCTCCCTTATCAATGGCTTCGAGTACGGCGGCTATCTCCTCCTTCAGGTTACGGGGAGCCAGTACCATGTCATTCCCTGCCTTCAGTGCCTGCAGACTGACATTTCCATTCCCCGAAACACCTTTCATGGCAAGTGCATCCGTGAAGATCAGTCCTTTGAAAGCAAATTCTTCTGTCAGCAGATCGTATACGATATTACGGGATAAAGAAGAAGGAAGTCCGCCTATCGGTTCAATAACCGGCACTTGCAGGTGTCCGACCATCATACCGCTCAATCCGGCACGGATCGCTTCTTTAAAAGGATGGAGCTCTACACTGTCCAGACGTTCGCGAGTGAAGGGAAGTACCGGAAGTGTTTTGTGCGAGTCTACATCCGTATCACCATGTCCGGGGAAGTGCTTGCAGACGGAAAGTACGCCTCCGCTTTCCAGACCGGAAGCATAAGCTACTACCTTATCCGCCACCCGTACGGGGTCTTCACCGAAGGAACGGGTATTGATGACCGGATTCTTAGGGTTGATATTCACATCCGCCACCGGAGCAAAGTTGACTTGCACACCTAACTGTGCACATTGGCGTGCCATCTCGCGACCGTATTCATAGATTAATTTATTATCCTGAATACATCCGAGCACCATATTTCGGGGAAAGACAGGAGTACCACGCAGACGCATTGCCAGCCCCCATTCTCCGTCAAAAGTGATCATTAACGGTAACTTTGCCATACGCTGGGCCCGATTAGTCAGTTCCGCCTGGGTCTGCATCTTCCCACCGGAAAACAGCAGTCCGCCGACTTTATAGGTATCGACGGCATCCTTCAGCAGTATCTGGTTGCGCTTGGTATCTACCGGAGCAATCGTATATATAAACAGCTGTCCGACTTTCTCTTTAAGCGTCAGCTTATTCATAATGGAGTCTACCCATTGTTGACAACGGACATCTTGTTTAGCTTTATAAAGTAGTAAAGGTTCTACGGGAGTATCTATTGCTTCTCCCCTGGCCTTGACAGGAAGAAATAGCAGGATAGCCAGTATATATGTTAGTAATCTCATTTTTTATTCAAGGTCAAATCTAGTCGTCCAACATAAATTCCATTCTTTCCGGTGTGCATAACGGGGACATTTTTCCCGTCTATGTTCAGATAATTCTTGGGGCTTTCCATAAAGGTATGAGAATGCCCACCCAGAATAACATCGATATTACGGGTGTTGGCTACCAGCTTCTCATCCATCTGAATACCCAGATGTGACAGGCATACAATGACATCGCATCCTTCTTCTTTCAGTTGTGCGGCAATGTCATTGGATACGGCGATCGGGTCTTTATAGATTACCCCTTCGCATTTATTGGCCTGTATCAGTCCTTCCGGCTTCGCTCCCAACCCGAAAACTCCGATCTTCAAGCCGAAACGATCCAGAATGACATAAGGCTTTACGATATCCTTGAGTACTGTGGCATCAAGATCATAGTTGGCACATACTACCGGAAACTTGGCTAATTTAAATAGACGAGCCATGTTGTCCAAACCGAAATCGAACTCGTGGTTACCGATTGTCATTGCATCGTATCCCATTTCATTCATCAGGGTGACTTCTACTTCACCTTTAAACATATTATAATAAGGAGTGCCTTGCGAGATATCGCCACAGTCGAACAGCAGTACATCCGAATTTTCTTTGCGGAACTGCTGCAGGAAACTTGCCCGACGGACAAATCCACCCTGACCGTAGTTCCGGTCGCCTTCCTGAGTCATAGGTTCAATCCGGCTGTGTACATCACTGGTTTGCAGTATGATTAGTTTTTTTGTTTCCTGGGCAGTTGCCAATGCAGGTAGTAAAAGGAGGAAAAGCATCAGCCACTTTCCGGTTCTTCCTTTGAATATATTCAAGACGGAAGTTATATGATTATGAGTTGTCATAGGATACTGAGATTTCATTGTAAACCTTGGTTATTTATTCTCTTTTCATTTTTTTATTTCCGGTCGGATGCCGGAACAACGGTGATACGTCCATCCAGTTTAGAGGTAATCTTCTTGCCTGCCGCTGTCTGTTGCCTTACGTAATCGAGGAACAGTCCGCGCAATGTCAATCCATCCGGACATTCACGCTTATCCGCGTTGACAAAGGGAGTGAGTCCGTCGTTTCCGTCCGCCAGATAGTCGATGGTAGCTACGGTATAGTCTTTGTCATCTTCGATCTCTTTTCCCTGTACGGTTGCTTTCAGGAGTTTTCCGTCTTTTGTTATTTCCAGATGTGCTCCGCTCAGTCCTTCACCATGCAAAGAAGCTATGACTTCCATCAGTCTTTTTATTTCCGTACCTTTCATCGTCAGTACGCAGAGAGAATTTTCAAAAGGAAGTATTTCGAAAACAGCATCGACTGTGATATCGCCCTGTGGAAGTATGTTGCGCAAACCGCCCATATTCATGATTCCAATATCGGCAGGATGCTTTAGTACACGCTCTGCAGAGAGTCGCAGCACTTCAGCCACCAGGTTGGAAAGCAAGCTCTCAGGACGTCCTTTGTCCATCGTCATCTCGCTGACGCCAATCACCTCATACATCATCTTATCTATTTTTTCTTTGTAGGGTTTAAGCAGGACGGCAGCCTTTTCGTCGGGGTGAGCATCCCAGGTTGAATCCATACAAATCCGGGTTCCTTCTATCTGGGCAACTTCATAATTTGCCTGAACTTCACGGGTAGATTGGCAGGAAGTGAATAGGATTAGTCCTGTCAGAATAGCTCCCGAAGTATACTTTACGTAATTTCGTTTCATCTTCTTTCTTTTGTTTATGCTACAAATGTACATTTTATATTTTAAAGTCATGCGGAAGAAGAAGAAACTTATAGCAAGTTTAGTCCTATTTCAAGGGGAATTAGCTGCAAAATGCACTTAAAAATGTTAATTGAAAGTATTCTGAGGCAGGGTTGATTTAATTAAAAAAAGGACGTTCCCAGGGAAAAAGGGGAAATTAGGAACGTCCCTTGAATAGAGTTAGCGAAAAGTCCGGTCTTTCACAAGTGCAGACCTTTCCTCTCTTCACTAAAATAAACTAAGGACTATAGTGGGGAAATCCTTAGTGGGGAAAAACGACTATCAGCTTCTTCACAGGAGCGCATAATCGCAAAGTAGTCGCATTCGGTACTTATTCCATCAATGATATTTCTACACCATTAGAAATTCTTTTGTACCGATGAAGCAACATATTTTTTTAGAATATCTTCTTATAGTATCCTGTTAATAACTTTGTTTATTCAGCGATACAGATACTCACACGGTTTTCTTCCGGTGCTTTATATGGCTGAACAGTGTCTCCTTTGGAATCAACCATAATTCTGTCAGTGGTTATTCCTTTTGCCTTCAAAGCATCCGCAACATTGCCTGCGCGTTTTTCAGACAACGACTTGTTGATTTTAGGATTGCCTGTATTTACATCGGCATAGCCTGTCACTTTAACCTTTGCAGACGGATTGTTCTGCAGATATTCTACCAACATATCTATTTTTGACTTTTGATCGTCTTGTATCTTCGCTGAGTTCAAAGCAAAGAAGATATCCTGTTTCATTGGCTGTACTACAACTTCTTTCTTCGGCTGTGGCTGTTCTACCACGGGAACAGGCTTCGGTTGTTCCACTACTACAGGTTCTGCCTCATAATATACAGGTTTAGTTTCCGTATAGCCTTTGCCGAATTTAATATTCAAACCAATGAGAGCATTGAACTGCCAGTCAGCATTTCCTGCCTTCTTTGAGTTGAACTTGTCGGACAAGACATTTGCATTACCTTCGATGTTGATGGACAAGCGATCATTCAGACGCAGATTACATCCTAAACCCATGCGCCCGGCAACGAGAAACTTTCCGTCCTGCCAAAGATATTCCATCTCATAGGTTCGTGTATCCAGTGCATTCGCCTCATCGTTATCAAAGCCACGATTTAATCCTCCTCCGAGAAAGACATAACCATTGAATACACGTTTGGGATTAAAACCACAAAACAATGTGCTAAGATCAGAAACGATGTCAATGTTACCTTGCAAATATTTGTACTGGTAATCCTGTTGCGGAGAAACCCAGCCTCCTTTTGCCTGCCATCCGCTGACACCAACACGTGCCCGCCATGCAGGAGCAAACTGATAACCTACGTTTATCGCTGCTGCAGGAGATATAAGATCACTAAACTTAGCTTCGCCAAGTGTGTGAGCAGCACCTACTTGCACTTGCATAAACCAATGAGGTTTGAATTCAGTTTTACCTTCTTCTTTTATTCTTTGTTCTTGCGCGGAAATGACTGTACTACTTAACAGTAAGGCGAATACAGGCATCCACAATTTCTTTATGTTCATGCTTATCTTTTCTTTTTAATATGATACTGCATTAACTTTATTAAAGAAGGGTATCCTTCTTTTGAAAAAGATACCCTTCTTATCTTTGTCGATATTGCTATCGTGAGAGATCAAATATTACTTCTTATCATAAGTTGGAGTAATTGTCAACTCTACAGTTGTAAATACACTACCAAATGTATAGTTAACCGTCACAGGAATAAATAACTTATATTCCTTCTCTACAGTAAGACCACTATTAGAATAAGTAATATTACCTAATGTTATTGCTCCATTTGCATCAAAATAAACAGCACAACTATAGTCAATACTAATCTTATCACTAATCTGATCATAGCTTACCACTGTTCCATTACCATACGTTGTAGTTATTTCATCTTTATCGATGGAAATTCCCTTAGCTTTATCAATGCCATAGTAAGCGAAGAAATCTGGTACACTTAAGAAGTCTTCACCTCTCCAGTCTGTAAATTTAAGCAACTTACTCATATCAATTGTAGCCTTATTAGTTGTTGCATCTTGCAGTTTAGCACCATCGACTTTCACTGCATTGATCGGACGCAAGAACTTCACATCGAATGTGTTTCCGCTTGTCAACTTCAGGTTTTGACCACACTCATTAGTTTCAATGATTTCGATTCCAGCAGTAAATGGTTTTTCATTGTAAGCAGACTGATTCAATAATACTTTAGCATATTCGTTTTCTTTATTATAAGTAACGACAGCTGTGTATTTTTCACCTTTATATGTATTTACAATCTTAGCGATTTCCTGTGGTGCATTCTTGCCGTTCAAAGTAGCTGTCAATGTAGAAGTAACTTCCTCAGCATTCAAGTCTTCTGTATTCTCAACAGTGAATGTATACTTATCCTCACCAATCGTTACAGCCTTTATTTCTGAGAATACAAAGTTGGTTCTTAACTCCTCAAAAGATGGGAAGTTTTTCGCATCAACTCCTTCAACCTCTATATTACCCATAAATGCTTTATACAAATCAAATGTAAACTCAGTAACAGGAGTACCTGTAGGTTCTTTTACATCTGCTCTCACATAAGTAAGATCATCAGACCAAACATTTTCTGCCTTATTATTCTTAATCGTTCCGGAAGGAGTTGCAATATTAGCTTTCAATGTAATTACAACATCTCCGCGAACATCCGAATGATAAGTAACAATAGCAGAAATACTTGTTGTTCCTTCACTGATAAGCTTAGCCATATCTTTTTCAGTTACTGTCCATTCTAATATATTAGAAGTAGTTGCTTCTGCATCACCTAATTCCACAACCTTACCTGTAGAGCCTTTTGCTAATGTAGCAATCGCATTATCATCTTCATCTTTTTCTGCAGATACTATACTATATATTGTATGGAAGCTTGTCTTATCCAAGCCAGCAGCATGATATACATCATTCATATCTGTATAAGTGATCATCTTATCAAACGTTGCACAGCCATAGTTATAAGTACCCAAAGCAACTTCTTGTTCAATAGCCTTTGAAGCTGGCTTAATTTTTGTTTTAATCCATCCTACAGCTACAACTTTCTCTGCTGCATCATCTGTCACCAGTTGAACACGAATCAAAGGTTCACGTCCCACTGTATTTTCAGATTCTTCACCTTTATATTCAGGATTTACAACACCCTTTGCAGCATCAGCCTCATTTATAAATGTATTCTGCTGTGTCTTATCAGGATTACCTTTTATATAGTTAGAAGCTGTATAAACATATTTCAAACCTAAATCAGTAACATTCTTAAGTTCAATTGTATTTTCACCCTCCTTATAATAAGCACTGATTCTCTCTGCCAAGTTAAGAGTCTTATCCTTGGGTACTGTAAAATCAGCCTCATTTTCTATAGCTTCTTTAGCTTTACCTGCATACTCTTTAGTACGTTCTCCACGGGCTTCTGTCTGTCCATATACAAGTACATTACGAGGTTCTTTTCCCTCAACTGTTTCTATATTTACTTTCAGAACCACATCTTTCAAATTCACTTTATGAACGCTAGCATAATCAGAAGTGATTACTTCTTTTTTATCACTTACATTTGTCTGAGCCTGTAAAGCAAATACAGTGATTTCATTATCTTCCTTAGAAGCAATCTTTTCGGCATCCGCATCCATCGCAACCTTCAGATAATTAAGTTTATCCTCCCCAGTTACAACACCAGACTTCTCCATATCAACTTTTGGAGCAAATTCAGTAGCACGAGTATATGATTCCTTATCATCTGCAATAAATGACAATGTTTCAATCTGTGCCATTGTAACACTAGATGGATTCATATGATAATAGGCCAAAATCTGAGGAGTAACATAAGAGGCATTTTCATCTTTAGTGAAAACCTCACCATCTTCAGAAACCTCATAATTCTTACCAGTTCCCCATGCATTATAAGTCAAGTTATAAGCTTTCACTGACGGGACACCATCAACATAGCAATCAGGTCTGAATACTAAACCCTTTAAAGGAAGGGCGTCTATAATAGAAAAATTAGCATTAGTAACTTTGCCATCCTTAGTAAGTGCAGTAATAGAATAACCTGTCACATCACCTTTTTCATTTGTAATCGCCATGATTGAACTTGTAGCAGTATATTCAGCAGGAAGCTTAACCTCAGTTTTCTTCTTGTTATAATAAATATACCCATCTTCTCCTACTGTTAGTAAAGCAGGATCAAAAGCAGCAGGAATGTCCGGAATTTCCGGAATTTCAATCGTACCACTACCAGCTACATCTCCACCTTTTTTCAGAGTAATCTTACCATCTTTCGTAACCTCCAAGGTATACTCAGGCATATCTTTCGGCATCGGCAGATTAAACGTTTCATTATTCCCCCCAACTACGGTCAAAACACCTGTAGACGAATTATAGTCTACAGATTTAACATAGCCTCCAAGCTGAGCTTGCAATTCTGAGAGAGTTTTTTCAATTCCATCGACTCTGGCATTTACCGCGTCAATGTCATCATCGTAGTCTTTACAACCTACGAACGATGCACCGGTAGCAAGCGCCAACGCTCCGAAAAACATCACTCTAATAAATTTTTTCTTCATAACTACTTAAAAATTACATTAATAATATATTATTAAACACTAAGTTCAAATAATACTCGCCCGTTACTTCTTAGGTAACGGGATAATGCATTTTCCCACTCCGACAGAGGCGTCTGCGGGCCATTTTCAATAAATAAGTTATGATATTTTTAACCCCTGCTTTGGAGAGACGGCAGAGGGGAGGGAAATCTTCTGCAAAAATTAGAGAGCAAGGTGTGTTCTTCACAAAAAATCCGCAGTTTTGTTCGATGTGTTTCCTTTTTTTAGTAGTTTATTAGAAATAATATCTTTTTTGTTTGCATGTTTTCCAAAATATGTCCATATTTGCAGCGTGTTTTCTTGCCGTTACCTAAGAAGTAACGCCATATTAATCAGCAGCTTATCTTTAAAAACGTTTTTCTAAAGGGAGAGAAAACCGTTGCATTAGCCTCATCAATTTTCTTATTCTTAAAAGGTTTCAGATAAGTCTCTGTTACTGTGATAGATGAATGTCCCATAGCTTCTGAAATGATACCGGGATGCACTTCACTATAATACGCCATCGTAGCCCATGTATGCCGGGCAGTATATGAACTTAAGTCAGCAGTCAGTCCTAACACTCCTTTCAGAATCACCAGTTGGCTATTGAAATAACGAAGGGCCAGCTGATATTCACGATACGCTTCTTCTGTTCCTTCCTTACTGGCGATCAGCGAAAAAAGATAAGGAGAGGCAGGATCAGTATTCATGTATTGCCTGATCAGTTTCATTGCTTCGGGCAGAAGAGTTACGGTCAGCATTCTGCCGGTCTTTCTTCGGCGGTAAGTCAGGACATTCCCTTCTATATCACGCTTCTTCAAGTAAGCAAGGTCTACGAATGGAATGCCGCGAAGCATGAACATTAATAAAAAGAAGGCACGTGTACGTTGTAAGTCTCTGATTCCGGAATGAAGCTGATTCGGTAGTTTTGCCATCAGTCGTTCCATATCCTCTTTGTCCAGTGCACGTTTTCTATCAGCCCTCGTCCCTGTATAAACATAACGAAAATGATGAGGCACGTAAGGAGCAAGATGGCGGTCAACCGCCCGGTTATACACTGCACGCAATGTGCGCATATAGGTGGAAACCGTATTCCAGCTACAATCTTTTCCACGCAAATACGTTTCGAAATTTTTAAGAAACTCCTGACTCACTTTCCGAAAAGGAAGATTCCCACTTCCATGGAATGAAATGACGGCTCTCATACTACTCCTGTAAATATGGGCGGTCCCATAATTCCCACTTTCCCGCAGCCCATCGGCTACGTCTTTCATGAATGAAATTAAATTCCCCATTATTATACGAATTTAAATGATACTTAAAAGGCTGTTTTAAGAGGAAGAAGATTCCCTTTCCCATGCTTCTTCCATAACACCTTTTCTTTCTATTTGCCTAAATCTTAAAAGACAAAGATAGGGATATATTTGTTCAAAATCCCAAAGTGCTATTGGACGTGTGACATTTTTGTATATATCTTAAGTTTTATATGGGGAAAAACAAAAATGTTGCACAATTAATAATCAAGCATTTAGCTCATAGAAGCACGTCTTTTCAAAGAAAGTTCACAGAAAACATGCAGTTGTTTTTAGCTTTTTCAAGAGAAAAATTGCATTTTCTTCATATTACCCTATTTATCAACACCTTAACTTCAATAAAGAATCATTAGTCAAATGTAGTTGGGCAACAGTTCAGCTACACAAGTGTATCTTCATAGTTACACAAGTACATTTGAAAAATTGCTCAAGTGTAACAGATTAATTCATCCAGACATTTTTATTAAGAAGTAAGGAGAAATAGCTAATTCATATAAAAGAAATGCTTAAGTATTCTATATAAGGTGAGAAGAATATACGGTTCATTGCAAGTATAAAAAGGGACGTTCCCAGGGAAAAAGGGGAAATTAGGAACGTCCCTTGAATAGAGTTAGCGAAAAGTCCGGTCTTTCACAAGTGCAGACCTTTCCTCTCTTCACTAAAATAAACTAAGGACTATAGTGGGGAAATCCTTAGTGGGGAAAAACGACTATCAACCGCTTCGCAGAGGCAGAGAATCGCAAAGTAGTCGCATCACGATACTTTTCCATATCAGTTGAACGACCTATTTTCTTTAAGATATTTCTTTTATAATATCTTGTTCGTATTTCTGTCTATTCAGCAATACAAATACTTACACGATTTTCTTCCGGTGTTTTGTATGGCTGAACAGTGTCACCTTTAGAGTCAACAATGATTCTTTCAGTTGTTACTCCTTTTGCTTTCAGAGCATCCAAGACATTAGCTGCACGCTTTTCCGAAAGCGTTTTATTGATTTTAGAGTTACCTGTATTAGCATCCGCATAGCCGGTCACTTTTACCTTTGCAGCCGGATTCTTTTGCAAATATTCTACCAGCATATCAATCTTTGACTTTTGGTCGTCTTGTATCTTTGCTGAGTTCAAGGCAAAAAAGATATCCTGTTTCATTGGCTGCACCACTACCACCTCTTTCTTTGGTTGCGGTTGCTCTACTACAGGAGCAGGTTTTGGTTGCTCCACTACTGCAGGTTCCGCTTCGTAGTATACAGGCTTGGTTTCTGCATAACCTTTACCGAATTTTATATTCAAACCAAGGAGAACATTGAACTGCCAGTCGGCATTTCCCGCTTTCTTTGAGTTGAACTTATCGGACAGGACATTTGCATTGCCTTCAAGATTGACAGACAATCGGTCGTTCAAACGCAGATTACATCCTAAACCCATACGTCCGGCAACAAGAAACTTACCCTCTGTCCAAAGGTTATCCATTTTATAGCCGGTCGCATCAATTGCAACCGCTTCGTCATTGTCGAAGCCCCGATTGAGCCCTGCCCCAAGAAAGGCATAACCATTGAATACACGCTTGGGATTGAAGCCACAAAATAACGTGCTCAAATCGGATATTATATCAATATTGCCCTGAAGGTATTTATATTTATAATCTTGCCGTGGAGCAACCCAGCTTCCTTTTGCCTGCCATCCGCTGACACCGGCACGAGCACTCCATGCGGGAGCAAACTGATAACCGACATTCAATGCAGCTGCAGGAGATATAAGATCAGTAAACTTAGCCTCGCCCACAGTATGTGCAGCACCTATTTGCGCTTGCATAAACCAATGAGGTTTAAATTCTACTTTACCTTCTTCCTTAATTTGTTTCTCTTGTGCAGAAGCCAATGTTCCACCCAATGATAAAGCAAATACGGCTATCCACAAATTCTTTTTATCCATGCTTATCTCCTTTCTTTTCTATAATTAGGTATGATATTGCGATGATTTTATTAAAGAAGGGTATCCTCTTTGATGAAGATACCCTTCTAAAACTATATACTTTAAAGATTTACTTTAATCCGAGAGTCTTATCATTTTGACCATCGGTCTTTAAAAATCCAATAGTCGGCATCTTATACTCTGTATCGGCACGTTTCACAGGAACAGTAATCTTAAGTACCTTAGGAGTACAATTTTTATTCCAGTCATGTGTAATTGTAACTGTTACGACAACCGGCTGATCAGTAGTAACTGCACTACCACCTTCCGCTGACAAGTTGCTCCATTCAAGAACACCGTTCTCTGTTACACTTGCATGAGTTACGACGAAATCTTTATTGTCTACCTGATCAGCTGCATTGATTGCATACTTGATGCTTACATTATGTACATCGTACAATGCTTCACCGATAGTCAATCCATTGCGTACGAACCAACCATCCTCGATAGCCGGATCCCACATCAAGCCATTAGTCGTAGTCTTGTGAGTATCCCATAACTTGAACAGACGGTATATCGGCAAATAATGACCTTCATTTACATTGTCAGCAGCAGCGTCAACTAAGTACCAAGCACCGTTGTTTACTACTTCATAAGAAACTGGATCTACGAAACGTACATTGAATGTATAGAATCCAGTAGACTCTTTCTTAGTTGTAACACCTGGTATTGCAATAGGAATCTTACGGTCAACGCCATAACCACCAACATAAACACATGCTCTAATTTCAAGCGGTTTTTCAAGCCATTCACATTCGAATTGATTGATTGTCAATACATGTTTCTTAGTGCTTTCATTATATACTAATGTTACATCTTCACCATATTGAGCTGGGTTAACCAATTCGAAACAAAGAGTACCGCAAGGCAATACTTCTGCAAGGTTATTAGCCAACAGACCGTCTTCAATGTTACACTTCATAGCAAATGTTCCGCTGAATACAGGATTCGTTGAACTTTCGGCAGTCGGATAGCCATATCCCAGCATGTATTCTGTTCCGGCAACGTGATTGTCACCAGCAGCCCACATAGATGGGTTATAAGTCCATTTAGCAGCAGGATCAGTAACATCAAATTCAGTCTTTATTATGAATGACTTGTAAGTAGCCAAAGTACTCTGAGTGGAGAAACTGAATTCAAATTCATATTTACCAGCATGAGCTTCCGGAGTTAATCCGAAGTATACATAGTTGTTTCGACTTGTTGCATTTCCAAAGATATTTGCCCAGTCAATCAACAGATTCCATTGCTCATCAGGTTGACCGTAGATATAGTTTTCTCCGTTAGTATATGCAGCCCACTTAGTATATTCGCTTCTAACACCTGTCTGAGCATCAGTAAAGTATAGTTTTATCGTATTTTCGACACCCGTAACACCATTGCCATACAGTTCCACAAACTTCTCTTTGCTTACACCTAACTTATTGAAGTACTGATCGAAGTCAATCTTAAGTCCATCAACAACATTAGCGTCCGTAAATGCACCAGCTCCCCAGTTTTTCATATCATTTCCGCCAACGATTGCAGTACAACCAAGTTCCTGGTCTGCCAAATCTTCATTCGTCCAAGTATCAGTCAACTGAGCCGTTTCAACTAACTTAATCTTCAAAAGCTTAGACATCACCCATACATCATCAACAAACATTTTAACTTTGACAACCGGTTCACGACCGATAGCAGCTGTCTGAACTTTGCCATCTACTAAGATCGGAGTCATTTTTCCCGTCTTAGAGTCAAATTTCACATAGCGTTCAGTTTGACCAACTTCTGCTTCAGTATACTTAACATCTTCAAATTCAAATGTAATATTTTCGAAACCAAGTTCTTCCAATCTAAATTGTCCGTCTTTTGAATGAAAATCAGTATTCGTATGGAACTGAATTGCATAATCACGAATATAGTCTAACAATACCGGTTGATCCGTATACATTACTTCAACATTTACAGGTACCTTATCATTATCAGCCACGTAATTATTTCTTTGAGTAGCATTGAATGCTTCAGGATACATTTGTGTCAAATTTGTATAATTAGTAGCCTGATTGTTCAAAGCTCCATTCACTATAGTCAAACCGATCATTGCATCTTCCTGCTCAACCACCATACGCTTAGTAGCAACAAAATCAGAAACAACAATGCCGTCATTAATCAACTGCTCATTCTCATTTGTATTTTTAACCTGATAAGCAAGCATATTGACTTTACCTTCTTCACCATATTTGCTGGACTCTGCCATTGGTTTGCCATCCGGATTGTCATAAGTAGGGTCTTCTACAGTTGACGCAGTGGCACCTTTGAACATCTTAAACGCATTCATATTATCCGTATTGTTACCAGCAGAAGCTCTCACAACCAGTTTTCCTTGTGCATTAACCGAAATCTTAGACAAAGGCAATCCTATTTCTACCGCTCTGGTAGTAGTAGCAGTCTGTTCAATAAAACCTAACCCTTCAAAATATTTAGGATTAACATTCGCAGGATTCAGTTTGTATTCATATTCAGCCCATCCATTAACCAATGTACGATACAGTGGCTGATTAGCTTTATTATATTCGAATATTTTTGTAGGGTGCGTAGAATTCTTATCAAAACCGATCACCGGCAAGAATACTACATCTCCTAAATCTTCATTAATATTTGAAGTGACGTGTACCAAAGAGGATACGAAAGTAGCAGAATATTTGTAGATCTTAACCGGATCAGATGCCGTTCCATCCGCATTCCGCATATTAGTAAACAAATAGAATTCACCCATATCCGCAACAGAAACCACACCAGGGATAACCCAGCTCTTATCTGTTTTATTTTCGGGTTTTTCCTCATTCAGATACCAAAATCCGTCTTCACCAGGGATATAGACATCACCGTCTTTGCCTGGAGCACCAGGTTTCCCATCTTCACCCGGCTTTCCAGCTTCTCCTGGTTTGCCAGCTTCTCCCGGTTTACCTGCTTCACCTTGCTCGCCCTTCTCACCTACAGCTTTGTACGTAGATTTTTTACCGTCCTGATACCAGTATCCGTCTTCACCAATCGTCCACTGAGTACCATCTTTTCCGGCATCACCATTTTTAATGGTAAAGCTCTTACCGTTGCTCAATGTTACTTCCACACCACCGGTAATGTTCTCAACTTTCGTGATCACAGATCCCCCTTCGATCAGCTCGTTGATTTTCGCAATAGCGTCGGCATTTTCGGTTATCTTCTGCTCTAACCGATCGATATCGTCATCGTAGTCCTTACAACCTACATATGAAAATGTGGTTAGCGCCAATGCTCCGAAAAACATCACTCTAATAAATTTTTTCTTCATAACTACTTAAAAATTACATTAATAATATATTATTAAACACTAAG
>OGYC01001045.1_pt1 | contig 25435 bp, 29 predicted proteins | sample 1576461 | NCBI WGS metagenome assembly OGYC01 (sample SAMEA3541569, study PRJEB24748) | human gut metagenome | biome: human gut; feature: human-associated habitat; material: faeces | place: China | collected 2012 | reverse complement strand
TAAAAAAATCCCTCCACTTATCGCGGAGGAAAACATGTTTTGCACACCCTGTTTTGAAAAAATTAGAGGTCTGAAAATGCAGATTTCATCAGAATGATATATGGCTGGTGTTTTATGAGAGTAACATGGATGTGATATGGGCTTCTTTTTAGTTCCGAAAAAGGCTCTCTACTTATCGCCAAAAAACGGCAGTTTTATAGGGCTTTTTACCTATCATTTTCAAAAGACTTTTTCCTTGTTTATCGCGGCGCATTTATTGAGCAAATTAAAACGACCGTTCTGACAGTGTGTTAGTCAGGACGGTCGCCGTGATTGATCATTTATATCATTCCGATAATTCAAATATTATTATTCCGATGTCATTGATATTGTTCCGCAACGGTGGTATACTTTCTTTGGATTGGAGTGATGCTCATGTTTATGACTGTGAAGCAGGCCGCAGAAAAATGGGGTCTGTCTGACCGCCGCGTTCGTATTCTGTGCGCCGAGGGAAAAATCCCCGGTGCGTTTCAGGAGGGGCGTGGTTGGAAGATTCCCATGGATGCCGTGAAGCCTGCCGACGGACGGTTCAAGTCCACCGAGAGTCTGCTGAATATAATCGACCGGAAGAAGGCCGAACTGGATGCCTGCCGCCCTCTGACCGAGGGAGAGGTGGCACGGCTGACGGAGGAGTTCACCGTTGAGTACACCTACAACTCCAACGCCATTGAGGGTAACACCCTGACGCTCCGGGAAACCGACATGGTTCTGCGGGGCCTGACCATTGACCAGAAGCCGCTGAAAGATCACATGGAGGCCGTGGGCCACAAGGAGGCTTTTGACTATGTCCGTGAGCTGGTGCAGGAAAAGGCTCCCTTATCTGAGCGCATCATTCAGCAGATCCACTTCCTGGTCCTGGCGGATAAGAAAGATGACCGGGGCGTGTACCGCCGGGTGCCTGTCCGCATCATAGGTGCGCAGCATGAGCCGGTGCAGCCCTATCTGATCCAGCCCCGCATGGAGCAACTCATGGCGAGCTATGCAGAGAGCGCCGAGCACATCGTTACCAAACTGGCCCGGTTCCATATAGAGTTCGAGGGTATTCATCCCTTCATCGACGGCAATGGCCGCACAGGGCGCTTGCTGGTCAATCTGGAACTGATGAAGGCCGGTTTTCCCCCCATTGACATCAAGTTCACGGATCGCCTGGCCTACTACAACGCTTTTGATGCGTATCATGTGAAGCATGACCTGTCGGCTATGGCGAAACTGTTCGCCGGATATATCAACGAGCGGTTGGACTTGTATCTGTCCATGCTGCAGGAGAAATAATTTGACTTTAAAGAGCGGTCGGTTTTTAGCTGATCGCTCTTTGCTTGTGTGCAGATTTGAGTTTATCCCATGATCCCGATTTTGTTGCCGTTCTCATACATATCCGCGGCGCATTCGACACGGTTATCGCTCTGCAACTTTTTTGCCGTCCTATGATGCGGAAATGCTCCGCACAGGTGGCCTTCGCGTACGCGGCCTGACGCTGGCTCCATCAGCTAACGTATTCAAGTTGCCGGATATGACCGCCTGGAGCGGTGTTTTCAAGGTACCGGAGGGATCTGAAAAGATCCCCTCATATCGTGTCAACAATTCCAAATCTTCCGGGGACAGTGACCTCAGTCTTGCTGACATCTGAGGGTCTTCAATTTCTTCAACCCACCCATATCTCGAACTCCCGGCATAATTGTCCCAGCAGCTGACAGCATCCAAAAACTTTTTCATGAGCGCAGACTTATCTTCCTGGTCAGTTACCGGCTCAACGAAGGTACTGATTCGTGGGAGCGGATGGAGGAAACAAAAAAGACGACCGTTCCGGCTTTCATGCGTTAGCCGGGACGGTCGTCCTCGTTGTGTAATTCAGTTGTTGCTGTCTTATGGTCGCGTGGGTAGGATATGAACCGGCTATTCAGGTTTTAACCCATGATGCCGATCTTGTTGCCATTCTCATAAATGTCCGCACCGTATTCGCAGTGATTCGGCCCCTGGTACTCCAGCCAGCCGAAGCCCTCCACATAGACCATGTCGCCGGGCTGGAGATCTGCGGCCGTTTGCGCCGGGGTGGGTTCGGGCGCTGGTTCCGGCTCAGGTATTGGCTGCACTTCGGGAGCCGCAAGCGCTTCCACGGCTTCAGGCTTCGGTTCATTGATAGGTTCATGGGGAGACTCTGACTGTGAAGTCTCATCTTTTTCTTTCTCTGTTGGCGGGTCAATTTCTGCTTCAAATTTGACCCCTGTGGCAGGCGGTTCTGGGGCGGTTACGGCGGGTGCCGGGGTTGGCATGGGTGTTTCCTCGACCGTTGCGGCTTGCGGCCACACAGCGGCACACAGGGCCAGACAGGTGGCAATTATGACTGCCGTGATAAGCCTTTTCATGTTTCTTCCTCCTTCTTGTATGCGAAACGAGCGCCTGATTTCTCTGCCGTTTGGCAAAGCACCGGACGCTCGTTTTCGTAGTGATTCAGTTCTGCGGAAAGCTGCCATGCCAACTCAAATCCGGAGATAAAGCTGTCGAGAGATGTATCCTCCGCAATGCGGTCTTTCGCGTCGATGATCTGAAGCACCAGCCGCCGCTCCGTTTTCCCCGGCACCTCAATGAGTGCCTGGTGACATTCTTCGACTTCCTGCTTCGGCGGCGTAAGTTCCGGCGGGGTGTAGAAGCAGTCATATAGCGCTTTGAGCAGTTCGTATTTCATGCGCTCGCCTCCTTGCAGTACAAACACATACCACAAGTCTGCGGGAATAGCTACTGAAACTTTTTCAGAGAATCGCAAATAGCATATTCCATTCGTGCGAATCGGACACTGGACTCGAAATCGACTGGGACATATCCATCGGAGATGGGGTCGAATTGCTCATTGCAGAAAACAGCGGCTGAAATGATACATTTCAGCCGCCGTTTTAGGTTGTGACTGCCATTAGAGCGGGCTCGCGGGTTAGCTAAGCCCCTGACCCTATATGTTGGTTAGGGGCTTAGTATTTCTCTGTTTATTGCGACACATCTTAGATAGTTTGCTTTTTATAGATTCGCAGGAGATCAGAGAAAGATATATCAATTCCGACTTTGGTAAGATGATCCTTTCTGGCATTATACAAAGTGTGGAGCATTTCTTCAATATCTCGGCCATAGTGCAGCTTATTATGACAATTACTGCACAAAGAAACAATGTTTTCCTCGGTATCCAAAGAAACATCAAAAAAAGCATGGCAGCTTAGTGGGATCAGGTGATGAGGTTCTGTGTAAGGAGTCCCATCTTTTTTTCTGATGAATGTCTCGTGTGTTCCATCACATTCACACTTGTATTCGGCAAGGCTTAATGCATTTAATGATGTTTCGGCATTGCGCGGATATACCTTGCGACCACCAGAACGATCTTCTAAGGCTTTCTTTACCTTAGGCTTGCCTGCATATCCTTTTGGTTCCCTTCTGACATGTTTTTTCCTGGACACCGCATGCTGTAGTTTTTCTTCCTCTGCATGCTCGACTTCCACTGTGTCTTGGTCAGGTAACGGAATCTTTCTTGACCCAAAAGATAGGCCGATTATTATATGGAGCCCGGGAAGGGTATCGCTCTTTTGAGGAATAGATCCAGTGGTACTATAGCTCGCAATGATTTCTCTCTTGACAGTGGATATGAGACCAAATTCCTTCATGAATACGGGGACATCACGGGAATTAATTCTCAACTGTGGCTTTCTGTCATCATAATTCTCTTTACGCTGACGCGCAGTATTGTAATTACAGCTAATACTAAAGCGCGCTAACAGTTCTTTGATGTACTCGGTTCCCGTTTGTGTTAAACAGTCCAGAGTGATCATCTTGCTGTTTTTGTCAAACGAACAACGTCCATCAAATGCACCAATAACAAACGCCTGTTTAATACTGTTGCCCGCAGGATTAATAAGCTGCTTTACAAAATCTAATAACTCGTCAAATGTTAAATACTGTTCTGTCGAAAAAGAAAAAGCAAATCCCCTCTTATTACCTGGGAGCACTGCTCGATATGCAGGATGCGGGTTTAATAGGGGCTTTCCACTAAGTTTCTTTACAATCTTTTCGAGGATTTTTCTATGTTGATCGATTTTTTGCGCCTGCAATTCCTTTTCTTCACGCCCTTTTACGGGATTGTGAATGACAGGAAGGACCCAGCATGTGCGGCCATTGTCCACATAGTTTTTTGCTGCAGAGATAATACCACCTAAGCAGTATGCCTGTTCCGGAATTATGATGGATTCACATGTCAACAGATCTAATTTAGAACGCATGGATTCTCCCTCCTTTTTCAACATTATAATACTTGTTGTACAAAATGTACAGCACAGATGCTAAAACCGAGGGGGGGGTCGCTAAAATACTCAGTTTGTTTGATTTCTGAGTTACTTCTTATTTCTATAAATTAATAACTATTCATATTTAATCATATATAATTTTGTATTTTTCTCCTTCTTTATTGCTATTTCCCTGTATCTATGCTAAACTTACTTCAATTAGACCTTATAGGAGGGGATTTTATGCCTGAAAAGTGGTCTGGTATTGAAGAGGTTGCCGTATATTTAGGTGTTACAAAAGATACTATCCGAAACTGGATCAAGAAAACCGATATTCCTGCCCATAAAATTGGCCGCCAATGGAAATTCAAGCTGTCAGAAATTGACGAGTGGGTTCGAAGCGGAAAAAGTGCAATTGACTAAATATGAGGTGCGGACGAGACATGGGAGAAATTAAGTTATACAACGGAGATTGCGTTGAAAATATGAAGAAAATTAAGGATGGCTCTGTGCATCTTATTATTACAGACCCTCCTTATAATCTTGGAAACTTTATGATTAGCAGAGATACGAACTTGAAAAAGATGCGAGAAAACTTCTTTGCATCTGCTGGTTGGGACAACCTTGAGTACAGCGAATGGGTTGACTCGATGGATCATTTCTTTGCCGAATCGGCCAGAGTTATGGCCAAAGGCGGCGCCATGATCATTTTCATGGCTGCAATAAAAGTGGAGACAACAATTGCATTAGCAGAAAAGCATGGCTTTTATTATAAGACCACAGGCATTTGGCATAAGCTCAATCCTATGCCGAGAAATATGAACCTTCATTTTGTTAATTCGACAGAAACTTGGCTCTACTTTATTTATAAGAAAAAAACTGGCACATTTAATAACAAGGGCATGCTTTTGCACGACTTCATCGAAACTGCTGTAACCCCCGCTGGTGAGAGGAAGTATGGTAAACATCCTACGCAGAAGCCTGAAGCACTTATGGAACATTTCATATCAGTGCTTTCCAACGAAGGCGAGTGCGTTTTAGACCCCTTTATGGGAAGTGGCACTACCGGAGTTGTCGCGAAGCGAAAAAATCGTAATTTCATCGGTATCGAATTGGACAAGCACTACTTCGCAATGGCCGAACAAAGGATTCAAGGAGTGACTATATGAAACCTACTGTAATAGATCTATTTGCTGGCGTAGGTGGATTATCTCTTGGCTTTGAAAAGGCGGGTTTTGATGTCTTGCTGGCAAATGAATATGATCCATCGATTGCAGAAGCATATTGCAAAAATCACCGCAATACAAAAATGATTGTCGGCGATATTACACAGCTTAATTTAGCCGAGGTATTTGGCCCGTATACTAATAAAATCGATGTGGTTATCGGTGGACCTCCGTGCCAAGGATTTTCTCAAAAGGGACAAAGAAAAACCATTCATGACGAGCGTAACTTCCTATTTAAATACTATGTCGAAGTTGTCAGGTTGGTAAAACCAAAATACTTTGTCATGGAAAACGTCCCCAACTTGTTGACTGCCGAAAGTGGTTTCTTCAAAAATGAAATAACCGAGCTATTTAATGGCTTAGGATATTCATTAACTCCTGGAGTGCTCAATGCAGCTGATTATGGCATCCCTCAAAATCGGCGTCGAGCAGTTATTATTGGAAAACTGAACGGGGGTGCCCCTGCTTTGCCACTTACTCTTTCCGAAAAGGTAACTGTTTGGGATGCGATTGAAGATCTTGCGTTTTTGGCATCAGGGGAAGGTACAGAAAAACAGGCATATCGAACTGCCCCCAAAAGTGCATATGCAAAACGTCTTCGCGGAAATTGCGAAGTTTTATCGAATCATGTGGCGACCCGCCATTCAAAGCTTGCTTTAGAGCGACTTGCCATAATCCCTCCAAATAGTGGAAAAGAAGTTTTGCCCAAAGAACATCTTACAAAATCAATTTATAGCGGAACGTGGACTCGTATGGGCAAGGATGAAGTATCCGTAACTATCACGACCCGTTTTGATACTCCTTCTTCTGGAAAGTTTACGCATCCATATCTTGATCGCGCAATCACAGTAAGAGAAGCTGCAAGAATACAATCCTTTCCGGATGATTTCGTTTTTACAGGGACGAAAAGTTCCCAAATGAAACAGGTCGGCAACGCAGTACCGCCACTCCTTGCAGAAGCAATCGCCGATACAATTATGGCAGACATTAAGAACGGAGGTACCACAAATGGAAAGGCCGAATAATGTTCCCCAATACGACGATATTGATTTGAAGTTGGGCATTAAGTCCTCTTTGCCCAATGTAAAAGAGACATTGGCATTGTTTCTTTTAATGTGGCGTTCTTGCGGTAAGGCTTCAGTTTTAGATTACTGTGTATCCGATGGGAACAACTTGAAAGTGGAGCCTACTTTGCTCGGTAACCTGCACACTGCTGTACGAAATGTCAGTTCTGAGGAAGAATGCTCTTTCGAACAGCTTGATGCTCTGATTGCCAATAATCAAATGTTTAAGTCCCAATTAGAAGCATTGATTGTCGCCTTTGAGCTCGTCTGGAAAATTGCAAAAATCCGATTTGTTGACGACAATAAACCCAGTAGCGCTGAACGTACCGGTGGAAAGCGCTACCCTAAGCGCCTGTGGTTTACTGTCAATATGGATTTGATTGATCTGCTTTTTGAAAGCGCCCCCAAAGATTACACTCGTGTCTTGTTGAGATGGCTTGGTGTCAACATCCCCCCGGCCACGGATGCGGAAAAGAGCTTGCTTCAGATATTGACCGTTTTTTCTGAAGGCGCTGTCTATAAGCTCATAGATGGAGAAAGCGATGTCATCTTCAATTTGAATAGTCTTTATGAAAAACTGCTGTCAACAGTAGATGAACTGGACATCAATGGTGATAAAGAAGCAAAGGGCTCATTGCGCGTACTCAAATCCGCTTTGTCGGATGGCATGAACCCTTATCTAAAGTATAAGAGTGGCACTGTGTCGCTTTCCGAAGATACGGGTGAGCTCCAACACTATTCGGATCGTGTAAATACCTTCTTATCGCTGTCGACATCCAGAGTCTTAGGGTTGGATGAAGGCGGTACGTTTGGCACCAATGGTGAACTATATACGGGAGCGGGAGTAAACTCTGAGTCTTATATTGATGAAAACGGAACAACCGATATTGCATTGAACACTATCCTGTACGGTCCTCCGGGCACCGGCAAAACGTATCATACGGTTATCTATGCCGTTGCTATCATCGAGAACCGTGAGCTCGCTTCAGTAGAAGCCGAAGATTATCCCGATGTTTTACATCGTTATAACGAATACAAGGCGCAAGGGCGTGTTGAGTTCACAACCTTCCATCAGTCCTATGGTTATGAAGAGTTTATCGAAGGCATTAAGCCATCAGTAGACTCCGAAGAAGAAAGCGGCGATATTCAGTACAGTGTTCAGCCTGGTGTTTTCAAACGATTCTGTGAACGCGCAGACTGTCCTGCTGCTGCTAATGCAGAGACCTATGGCATTAGAGAAAACCCGAACATTTGGAAAGTGTCTTTGTGGAGCGCTGGTGACAACGAAATTCGTTCTGAATGTCTCTCTGGTGGACATATACGAATCGGATGGGACCAGTATGGAAAGGACATCACAGATGAGATCGACTTTTCCGAAGATGGCGGCCGCGTTGTATTGAACGCCTTTATTAACCGTATGCAGGTTGGAGATATTGTGGTTTCTTGCTACAGCGCTTCCACTATCGACGCCATCGGCGTGGTAACCGGGGACTACGAATGGCACGAAGAGTACGAGTACTTCCGCAGGCTGCGTAAAGTCAATTGGATCGTAAAAGGCATGCAAGAGAATATTCTTGACATTAATGGTGGCACGTCAATGACTTTGGCCTCGGTGTACCGGTTAGCAAGTGTAGCCTTGCCTGATGTGTACCAGCTTATTGACAAATATCGGCCTGCACAGGGAGTGCCAGTGCCAACCAAAAAAGAAAATTATGTCTTCATCATCGACGAAATCAACCGCGGCAACATTTCGAAAGTTTTTGGCGAGTTAATTACATTAATTGAAGAATCTAAGCGTGTTGGTAAACAGGAAGGAATGAAAGTTATTCTTCCGTATTCTCAAAAGCCCTTCGGCGTCCCTCAGAATGTCTACATTATTGGCACTATGAATACTGCAGACCGTTCTATTGCTACCATCGATACGGCATTGCGGCGTCGTTTCTTCTTCAAAGAAATGTTGCCAGACGCCAGTGTTCTGGAAGGTATTGAGGTAGAAGATCTGAATATCAGCGAGCTCTTAATTCGCATGAACAAGCGCATTTCTGTTCTTTACGACCGTGAACACACTATAGGTCACGCATATTTTATGCCCCTTAAGAGCTGCTCAACCACTGAAAAATTGTCAGAGATTTTCTCTAACAATATTATTCCGTTGCTGCAAGAGTACTTCTACGAGGATTACGAGAAGATTCGCTTGGTGTTGGGTGACAACCGGAAAACCGACGAAAACGAGCAATTTGTAGTGTCTAAGGTTAATGATTATTCGGAGCTGTTTGGGGAATCAGACATCGGTCTTGATGACGGCAATAGCTATGAAATCAACAAGGCTGCATTTGGCAATATTGCCGCTTATCATACAATCTAATTCTATATTGAGGGGGTGTGCAAGTGAAGCCCATCTATCAAATACAAGAATATGGTTCATTCATTACAGGCAAGGATATCGACGGATATGTTACTTTGCCTGAGCGCACCTTTGAACAGCTCGAGAACTTCATTTTGTCCAATCGCAGTAAAGATACCGACGCATTAGAGTTGATGGGATTGTCCGCCAGAAAGGGTGTCGGAAAAGTTATTACTGCGAAGAACTATGTTGGCGTCATTACCATGAACGACGGGACAACCATCGAGATTTTACCTAAGGTGTATTCTGCCATCGATGATTCGTCCGGGAAACGCACTAAAAAGCTGTTGATCGATATGCTTAGGACACTTCGAGATTCACCATATAGAGCGCTTCAAACAACGAATGTGAACATCGAGAAGATGAACATCTTCGAAGTTTTCATTCGTATGTTTGTTGACGAGGTGTTTTTCATTGTCAAACGCGGTCTGAAGTGTGGTTATGAAACGGTTGAAGAGAATGCTACTTTTTTCCGGGGTAAGCTGAAGTTCTCGCAGCAAATCAGAATCAATCATACTCATAAAGAGCGCAGCTATGTGGAGTATGATGCCTTTACAACGAACCGTCCAGAAAATCGTCTTCTGAAGGCGACTTTGCAGTATCTGTACAAACATTCTGTTTCGTCTAAGAATCGCAATGACATCAAAATTCTGCTCAATTCTTTTGCAGAGGTAGAAGCTTCAGTTGACTATAAGAGTGATTTTACCAAGTATGTGCCTGAACGAAATATGAAAGACTATACTACTGCCCTTCTCTGGAGCAAGGTATTTCTGATGGGTAAAAGTTTTACATCATTTGCCGGATCCGAAGTTGCCCTGGCGCTCTTGTTCCCAATGGAACCACTGTTTGATAGCTATATTGCTGCATTATTACGGAAGGCCTTGCCTGCGGCGGATTATTCCTTTAGTGCTCAGGATAAGAGATATCACCTGTTTGATGAGCCAACCAAAAAGTTTTTGATGAAGCCCGATATTGTTGTCCGGCGAAAACAAGACGGTGCAATATTTGTGCTGGATACTAAGTGGAAAATCCTTTCAGATAGTAAGACAAGTTACGGCATTTCACAGGCGGATATGTATCAAATGTATACTTATCAGAAGAAATATGGAGCAGAAGATATCACACTTTTGTATCCAAGGACAGAAAGAGTAGTATCTGATGCTGATATTCGCTTTCGTTCAGTTGATGGTGTGGAAGTCAGAGCTTGCTTCATTGATTTGTTTGATGTCTACAATAGTGTTTCTGATATCAGCCGCCACTTTTCAGTATAATTTGTTTGCGATGTGTCCTTGTGGATGTAAGGACTAAGAGTGAGGGCTTTATCCTGCCGAATGGAGTACAGAAGATGATTGACAAACTAATTTCCTCATATCGTGCACAGATATATGACTGGAGTGTCAAGCAATGGTTGGCATTCCTAAAAGAAAAATGGAAGTCTGTACTTATTTCGCTGATTTTTCTCCTGCTTCCAATTGGCATATATGTATTTGGCGTTGCAAAGAAATCGGCCATTATCATGCTGCTCTCCCTTTTGGCTGAAGGCGTGTCGCTTTGGCTTCTTGATCGCTACACCGTAAAGCATCATATCGCTTTTCTTCAAAATAGACAGAGCCATCTCAAAGAAACCGAAGTTTTTTTAAAGAAAACAATTCCGGATGTAAATCTGTTTCAGGAAGAACTGATCGACGAGCTTATTAAGCGACTTTCAGACCGTATTGATCAACGAGTCCCTTTTAAGAACTTTTTGAAGGGAATCGAGAGTTTTGCTAAAGCTATTATTCTTCCTATAATTACTTATGTAGCTGGCGTGTATTCTGCCGGGCTTGAAGAAATATCGATTGATGTAGTAGCAACATATGCGGTTTTCATCATCATGCTTTTAGGCATCGTAAGACTGTCATGGGTTGGCTTCTCTGATATTGCGAAAACATTCTTTTGTCGGGATTATAATGCCGCAATTGCATTCAGAGAGGATCTACTCGATTTACGGCTTTTATACTTCCGCATTGATAAGGATGCCAACAAAAACGACTAACACAATCTACTACAAAGAACTTCTATAAGAACAGCTAATTCTACAACTATTGTGCTGTAAGCTTCGCATTGTTCGTCTTATATAAGACACTTGAATAACCCCTCGGCTAAAGTTATGGTAAGCCTAAATTCACCCGAAATTATTTATCTTTTTTATAACGAGTTTGTAGCTGTAATACGGAGGATGATTGTCCATGGCAAATAATACGGAGCAAATAGGCGTGAATCATATTGGGGAAATTGCTGCGCGAAATAAATGGATGTTTCGCCCACAACCAATTGATGATGTAGGTATTGATGCACATATGGAGTTAACAGAACCGACAGGCGAATCAAAACAACTACTTGCGTTGCAAATAAAATCCGGCGCAAGTTGGTTTAAAGAGAGAAAAGACGAATGCATTATTTTTCGAGGGATTAATGAAAGACAATACAATTATTGGACTAAGAATTCTTTGCCCTGCATTGTGGTTTTGTATAATCCTGACGATGATATGTGCATTTGGGAAAAGTTAACTTCTGAAACTATTCAAAGAACTAATGGCGGAAAAGGGAACGGCTTTTTTGTCAAAGTTCCAATGAATCAAGTTTTTTTATCTGAATCATCAAGCCAAAAACTTCTTTCGTTTACGAATTTGCCACAGCATATTACAAATTACAACTTCTTATTGTCTCAGAAAAAATTTATGCAGATCATCCAAAGTGGCGGAGAAGTAAAATTGCATTCAACTGAATGGGTCAACAAGAGTAGTGGCAAGGGAGACACGGAACTAATTGTCAACGACGGGAAAAGTGTTCAAAAATATTCATATCCATATTGGTTTCCCTTTACGCCATACACTGAGGTTTTTCCAAGACTGTTCCCGTGGGCGATATTTTCCGCCGATGAAGAATTTTTTGAAGAAAATGATATGAATCTTTGGCGCGAATATCACTGTTACTACGATAAAGAGGACGGTGAATGGTTAGTTGTAGGAGATACATTTGAAGAATTTCGTAAAAAGCTCAGCCCGATGCGAAGTATTGACCATGCAGGAGAAGTCGCTGAGTATATGATGATACTTAGCTTAAATGAGTTAGGCAAAGCTTTTTTGAACGTAGATAAATTTGTATCACAAAATCAACCATATGCCAGTACACGACCGAATGCAGAATAAAACAGGAGTAACATAATGAAAATAATTAGGCTCAATGATAGGTCGGAAACGATACCCTCTAACAATGAATACACGCTTGATCCTACTGAAAGGTATGTGATTAATCTCGAAGACGAGATGGAGTTTCAATCAGCAATAATGATGTCATTTCAGGTAATGGGCCCACCTCCGGCTCTGAAAAATTACCATGCATGGTTATTTGAAAATGGTTTTAATGTAGAATTGCCAAATCCAACAAATGAGGTAGTTGCCTCATATTATGGTGTTAAACCGCTCTGGAAAACTGATTATTCTCAAGGCATCGTTGTGATGGCTGAAGATGAGAGCGACTATTTTATAGTTATGGAATGTAGCAGCAGAAACAGGGGGTACAAGCATACAAAAATCATTCTTACCATGGGCGGTTGTATGTAAGGTATCGTGGTGCAAAACTTGAGCTGCTTCCTCCGCAGAACACTTGAACAACCCTTTCCTCAAAGTTACAATCCAAACAACCTGAAACGCAAAACGCTTCCCGTCCTGAGTCGGAAATACATCATCGACTCGGGGGGGAAGCGTTTTTGCGTAATGCTCTTTCGGTTATCTCAGATCACTTAATACCGCACCGATATCGGCATCCAGCAGAATGGACTGCATCTCAATGCCTTTCATTGTGATGGCTTCACCCAGGTTGATGCAGGCATAGGTGGCCTTAGGATTCTGAGCAGTCATGCGCAGGAACGGCACTTTGATGATGCCGGGGGTATTGCCGCCTACGCCGAGTTCCAGGAACAGGATACGGCCGTGCCTATGCCGATGCAGGAAATCTTCATACCGATGAGCTGCGGTATACCAGCCCTCATCCTGCACGAAGGTATCGTCGCAGCGCAGGTTCATGGTCATGGGCCTGCCGCACTTTGGGCAGCGCGGGATCAGCTCAGAGGGGACACGCATATCTATTTGCTTTGCGATCATCCGACGGACAATATCTTCGTTATCATAAGTCGACTGGTGGCACGGCTCACTGCACTGCCAAAGGCCGTAATCGCCCTGGGTGTAAAACAGTCGCGCCTGATCAAAACTGGCCAACTGAAATTGATGGTCCACATTGGTGGTCAGGACAAAGTAATTCCTGCCCCTGACCAACTCCAGCAAGTCAGCATAAGGCTTGCCGAGCGTCGCATCGTAACGGTTGTAATAGATGTGTCGGCTCCACCAAGCCCAGTATTCCCCCAGAGAGGGAAAAGGATAGAAACCGCCGGAATACATATCGGTGATTCCGTACTTCTCATGGAAGTCAGAGAAGTACTTCAGAAAACGTTCGCCGCCATAGGTCAGACCGGCCGAGGTGGAAAGGCCGGAGCCCGCGCCGATGAGGATGGCATCCGCGCCTTGTAGCTCAGCCTTCAGACGCTCAATTTTCTGTGAGTAATCGCCGGTAGATTTCGAGGTCCAGGTCTTTGAAAACATTGAAAATCACCTTTATTTCGCTTCCGGTTTCCGCTTTAAAATTTTGCACAGTCTCTACGGCAATCTCAGCGGCCCGCTGATTTGGAAAATGGAACACGCCGGTAGAGATGCAGCAAAACGCGATGCTCTCCACGCCATTCTGCAGGGCCAGTTCCAAACAGGAACGGTAGCAGGAGGCCAGCAGGTGCTCATCCTCCGGGGTCACACGGCCTTCAATGATGGGGCCGACGGTGTGCAGCACATAGTCGCAAGGCAGATTGTAAGCCTTGGTGATTTTGGCCTGCCCGGTGGGCTCTTCATGGCCCTGGCGCTCCATGATCTCAGCACAATCCAGCCGGAGCTGGATGCCCGCGAAGGTATGGATGCAGTTGTCGATGCAGGCGTGGCAGGGCACATAACAGCCCGTCATGCCGCTGTTTGCGGCGTTGACAATGGCGCCGCACTCCAGCCGGGTGATGTCGCCCTGCCAGAGGTAGAAATCGCCGCAAACCGGCTCCAAATCGGCCAGACGGGTGATGCCTGCATCTTCGATCTCCTGACGCAGGTATTCGTCCTGCACGGTCAGAAATTCGGCGTCGATGGCTTTGGGGTGACGGACGTTCATCAGAGAGCGCAGCATAAGCTTCTGCTCATAGGCGTCCGCCGGGACTTCCCTGCCGCGATAGCGCCTGTCCTCGTCCAGCACCCGCTGGATGAGAAATACTCTTTTTTCAGCCTGATTCATCTTAACCTCGTTTCACAATGGCTCTGGCCGGACAGATCTCATAGCAGTTGCCGCAATGCAGGCAGTTCTGCTGCTGAATGACCGCCGGTTTGCCGGAAATGTCGATACACTTCTGCGGACATTTGGAGTAGCAGAGCTTGCAGCCGATACAGGCATCCGAAACAAAGTAGCCCTCCTGCACTTCCTCCGCGCCGCCAAAGGTAAAGCTGGCACGCTCAATGGGGTTTCGGGAGAGATCAAACCATTCACCGCTACCCTCATAGATGACAAAGACGGTCAAGGCACTTCTGGATGCCGCGTCCGGGTAGATCTCGTTCATGTAGGGATTTTTTTCAAACAGCCGGGGCAGCAACTCGCCGCCCAGCTCCCGCACCTTTCCGCGAATGGAAAGGGCGGCGCAGTGCATGGTGTCTGTTCCCTTCATGCCGGTTAGCGCCAGCGTTCCCCGCTTTTTCAGGCGGTCATAGAAGCCTTTTCCTTTTGCGGTCAGAAAGTACAGGCCGCCCTCATCGTAGTCCATCATGTCGATGGCGGCTGTCACGGGCAGCCCCTCGTCATCCACGGTGGCCACGACCGTGGTGTGGATCTCTTCGACCAGGTATTTCAAGTAGTTCATAGCATCACCCAAAGTTATCGTACCATCTCTGTCGCTCGGTTTCAAATAGATACCGCAATACCCCGCAACAGCTTGCAGGGCATTGCGGTATCGGTGCTCAGAACTCGTAAGGAGGATTGCCGGAGAAGTCAGCAATCACGCCATGGGGCTCTTCCAGATAGAAAACTTCAAAGATGGGATTGTCGGCGGTCTGGTACTGGCCCTTGACGATGGGATTGTTCATGCAGCCCTCCTTGACGGCCATGTTGTTCTCAAACACGGCCTTGCCGTGCAGACGGATCCAGGCATAGCTGGGGCTGGAAACCGTGACCTCTACATAGGGGTTGGCCTGCATATCCTTGTAGACATCCTTCTGGTTGTTGGTGCAGAACCACAGCTTGCCGTCCTGCTCAAAGCAAAACATGAAGGGGCGGCACTTGGCCTTCCCGTCACGGCCCACAGTGGCCAGATACTGAACCGGGTTGGCAGTCAGAAATTCAACAACTTTTTTCATGATAAAACCTCCAATGTTTTTACAGCTTGACTTGTGCCTTGCTTGCTTTTAGAATAAGGCCAAAAGTATCAGCTGTAAAGTAAGCACAATATTGTGCTGTAGTTACCAAATAGAAACTATTGGAGGTTTTACGATGGAACTGCCCGCATGCCCGGTGGAGACCACCCTGATGCTCATCGGTGACAAATGGAAGGTGCTGATTCTGCGGGATCTGATGGACGGCACGAAGCGCTTCGGCGAACTGAAAAAGTCCATCGGCATGGTATCCCAGAAGGTGTTGACCGCCCAGCTCCGGGACATGGAGGAGAAGGGGCTGCTCACCCGCAAGGTCTATGCTGAGGTGCCGCCGCGTGTGGAGTATACCCTCACCGAGACAGGCTATAGCCTGAAGCCGGTCCTGGATGCCATGTGGGCCTGGGGCGCTGGCTATAAGGCGAAGAACGGATAAGGAGAACAACAATGGTTCGTGAAATATGCAAAGACGAGGCGTTTCTCGCCCTAAAGGCGGAGCCCGCCACAACAAACGATCTCGGCGTGGCGCAGGATCTGCTGGATACACTGGTCGCCCATAAGGATGGCTGTGTAGGCATGGCGGCGAATATGATCGGCGTCAACAAACGCATCATCGCCTTTGACAACGAGGGCGAATACATGGTCATGTTCAATCCCGTCATCGTCAAGCAGTCCGGGGCGTATGAGGCTGAGGAGGGCTGCCTGTCCCTCACCGGCACGCGGCGCACGAAGCGTTTCCAGACCATTAAGGTGCAATGGCAGAACGAGAAGTTCCAAACACGGCTCAAGACCTTCACCGGCTGGACGGCAGAGATCATCCAACATGAGATTGACCACTGCGAGGGGATTTTGATATGATTTTATATTTCACCGGCACCGGGAACAGCCGGTATATCGCAAAACGCATCGCGGAAGCCCTGGGCGACGAGCTTCTCAGCATGAATGATCGCATCAAAGCGGGCGATACTTCGCCGGTCACATCCGATGAGCGCCTGGTTATCGTCACGCCCACTTACGCGTGGCGCATCCCGCGTATTGTACGGGATCATCTGGCAGAAACGGACTTTCCCTGTGCCAGACAGGCTTGGTTCGTCATGACCTGCGGCAGTGAGATCGGCAATGCCGCGGGGTATAACCGCACGCTCTGCCAGGAGAGACAGCTCACCTACATGGGTACGGCGCAAATCATCATGCCGGAGAATTACATTGCCATGTTCAACGCGCCGCAGACGGAGGAAGCACGGCAGATTGTTGCCAAGTCGGAGCCGGACATTGACCGTGTGATCTCCGCCATCAAGACGGGCCAAAAGTTCGCTCCTCCCCGCAATAACCTCTACGACCGCTTCATGAGTGGCCCGGTGAATCCGATTTTCTATTCTTTCTTCGTCAAAGCAAATGCTTTTACGGCCGGCGATGCCTGCACCGGCTGCGGTCAGTGTGCCAAGCTCTGCCCAACGAACAACATCACGATTCAAAATGGCGAGCCTGTCTGGGGCGGCGACTGCACCCACTGCATGGCGTGCATCTGCCGCTGCGGCGCGGAAGCCATTGAGTACGGTAAAAAGAGCATGGACAAGCCCAGGTATCATTTCGAGACGCTTTAAAAGGTGAAAAAGGCCGGAGAGCAGCTTGCTCCCCGGCTTTCTCGTTCTATTCATCCATGCTGTGTGCATGTTCATAAGCCCGCCGGATCTCCTCCGGCATGTCCTCCGGCTGCAAACGGGAAAGACGATTTTCGTTTCCGTCCCGGATCGCCTGTTCATAATACCAGCACTTGAAGCGCAGCATGTCCAGGACCCGGTTCATCCGCTCAATCTCCGTCTCCACCGCAGCCTTCTGATGGAGGAACAGTTCCCGCCGCTGTGGATAGGTCTCGCTGCCCTGTACGCACCACGCCATGAACTGTTTGATGTCCTTGATTTCCAGGCCGGACTTTTTTAAGCACTCAATCACCCGGAGGGCTTCCAGCTCTTTTTCTCCGAATTTTCGGATGCCGGAATCTCTTTGAATCGTGGGGAACAGCCCTTCCTTGTCATAATACCGCAGTGTGGATATGGGCAAACCAAACAGTTCAGATACTTGGCCGATGGTATACATGGAACTCCCTCCAAAATAACTGGAAAAATCTCAAAAATAATGCTTGACCTAAAGTCAGATTTAGGTACTATCATGAGTTTATCAGCAAACCGATTACAATGCAAGACGCAAAAAGGAGTTTTCTATGAGCAAGAATGTTTTGATTATTTCTTCCAGTCTCCGCAAGGGCGGCAATTCCGAAACACTGGCTGCATCCTTCGCAAAAGGCGCCGGGGAAGTCGGTCACAAGGTAGAAACCATTTATCTTCGGGAGAAGAATTACAGCTTCTGCAAGGGCTGTCTGGCTTGTCTCAAGCTTGGCCATTGCGTGATCGACGATGACGCGGTGGAGATTGCCGCCCGGATGCACGATGCAGATGTGCTGGTATTTGCTACGCCTGTTTACTATTACAGCGTCAGCGGTCAGCTCAAGACCATGCTGGACCGTGCCAACCCGCTCTTTGATTCTGATTACGCCTTCACCAAGGCATATCTTCTGGCAGCTGCGGCCGAGGATGGGGAAGAAACGGTCGAGGGAACCGTCAAGGCGGTACAGGGCTGGGTGGACTGCTTTGAACGGTGTGAGCTGGCAGGCACCGTCTTTGCAGGTGGTGTGAATGGCGTAGGCGATATTGCCGGACATCCTGCACTGGAGGAAGCCTATCAGATGGGTAAGGAGGTCTAATTATGGAGCAACTGATTTTGACACAGGAATGGGACAAGACATTTCCCAAAAGCGAAAAAGTGGACCACTGCAAGGTTACCTTCCATAACCGCTACGGCATCACCCTCGCGGCGGATATGTATATTCCGAAAAATGCAGAGGGAAAGCTCCCGGCTATTGCGGTGAGCGGACCCTTTGGGGCCGTCAAGGAGCAGTCCTCCGGGCTGTACGCACAGGCCATGGCGGAGCGGGACTTTCTGACCATCGCCTTCGACCCCTCCTTTACCGGTGAAAGCGGCGGCAGTCCCCGGTATGTGGCTTCCCCGGACATCAACACGGAGGACTTCTCCGCGGCGGTGGATTTTCTTTCTGTGCAGGAAAATGTTGACCCAGAGAAAATCGGTATCATCGGTATCTGTGGCTGGGGCGGCATGGCTATCAATGCCGCCGCTATGGACACCCGCATCAAAGCGACAGCGGCTATGACCATGTACGATATGACCCGTGTGAACGCCAACGGATATTTTGACAGTGAGGATACCAGTGATGCCCGCTTTGAGAAGAAAAAAGCCATGAGCGCCCAGCGCACGGTGGACTACAAAAACGGTACATATGCCCTGGCCGGAGGTGTGGTCGATCCGCTGCCGGAGGACGCGCCCCAATTCGTCAAGGATTACTACGCCTACTACAAAACAGAGCGCGGCTATCATCCCCGTTCTCTCAACTCCAACAGCGGCTGGAATGTGACATCCTCGCTGTCCTTTATGAATATGCCGATCCTGCAGTACAGCCACGAGATCCGCAGCGCAGTGCTGCTGATCCACGGAGAGAAGGCACATTCCTGCTACTTCAGCAGGGACGCCTTTGAAAAGCTGACCGGCGACAACAAGGAGCTACTCATCATTCCAGGTGCGGTGCATACCGACCTCTATGACCGGCTGGATGTGATTCCCTTTGACAAGATGGAATCGTTTTTCCGGCAATACATGGGCTGACCGCTTCAGAGGCGAAAAGGAGGCAGTACATCATGAAAACAATGGGTCAAAATGAATTCGCACGGCAGAACATGTTTGGCCTTGGGGCGGAGAACACGGCCTATGCCCGGTATTTCAGCGGGCAGTCGTATCTGAATCCCTTGACGAAGCCGGAAGATGGACTTTTTCTGGCAAATGTCACCTTTGAGCCGGGGTGCCGGAACAACTGGCATATCCACCACGCGAAAAAAGGCGGCGGCCAGCTGCTGATCTGCACCGCCGGTGAGGGGTGGTATCAGGAGACGGGGAAAGCGCCGGTGTCGTTGACTGCCGGCACGGTCATTACCATCCCGCCCGAAGTCAAGCATTGGCATGGCGCACAGAAAGACAGCTGGTTCTCCCATATCGCCGCAGAGATTTCCGGAGAGGATACCTCTAACGAGTGGTGCGAACCGGTCAGTGATGAAGAATATAACGAATTGGAGAAATACTGAAATGAGCAAGAAACTGGTAGCCTATTTTTCTGCAAGCGGCACGACGAAAAAGGTTGCGGAACGTTTGGCAAAGGCTGCGGGCGCAGACCTGTTTGAGATCAGGCCCGCCATTCCTTATACCAGCGCCGACCTGAACTGGATGGACAAAAAGAGCCGCAGCAGCGTGGAAATGAATGACCCGGACTCCCGCCCGGAAATCGCCGAAACGATACCCAACATGGTGGATTACGACACAGTGTTCATCGGTTTCCCGATTTGGTGGTATGTTGCGCCCCATATCATCCATACCTTCGTGGAAAGCTATGATTTTTCCGGGAAGACTCTGGTGCCTTTTGCTACCTCCGGCGGCAGCGGCATGGGAAAAACCGTGGACGAGCTGAGAAAACTTTGCCCGAACGCGGACTGGAAAGCCGGGAAGCTAATCAACGGCGTATCTGATCAGGAGATTGCTGCCTGGGCAGCTAAGTTTTCATGAAGCGTGCCGCCATGCCGGCCCCTATTTCTTTGTTTATAGCCCCGCAAACTTTGAGCTGATTCTTCCGCAGAAAACACTTGCATAACTGCCTGCTCAGAGTTACAATGCAGCCAACAGCAATGAGAAACGCTTCCCGTTCGGCATCGGTGAATCTTCACCGGAAACAGGGCGGGAAGCGTTTTTGACCACATAGATTACCACAGACGGCGCTGGAACATGCGGACACAGTGGAGACAAGAGTGTCAAATAGTAAGTAAAACAAATTAAAAAGCACTGAAAACCGCTATAAACGAGCGGAAAAAGTATTCCCGATAAGTTTGGGAGCAGGATGCCGCAGGTTCGAATCCTGTCACTCGGACCACCTTTCCCCGAAAAACCGCCTTTTTAGGCGGTTTTTCTGCGTTAAAAGTTTGTTTTTGAGTTTCACTTGACCACATTTCAACTGTGGACAGAGAGGCAAAATGGCGGCAATAACTGCGGTGCAGAAAAACTGTGAAAACCGTAAAATCCCTAACCCATCCCTAACGGGTGCAACTCGGGTATTTTCGCCGCAGATACGACGGAAACTTGAATTCAACTGTGTTACTCCCTATAATGTACATGACTGATAAGTACAACAAGGATCTGGTGATTGTATGACCTTCTATGTGATTGGAAATGGGTTTGACCTCCACTATGGTTTGAAGACAACCTATAGCAATTTCAAAGTATTTTTACTTGAAAATGGATATTGTGAGCTGGTAAGCAAGGTGGACCAGCTTTTCTATGAACGCGGCAATTTCTCTCCAAAAGAAATTGACACTTGGTCCAAATTCGAGGATACCAGTAGCACAGCCAGTCTCCGAACAGCATATCCGGTTTGACCTTTCGGTCATTCCGCCCCACCATGCTTTCAGTGAGCTGCCGCAGTTTCTCCTGACATTCCCGCTTTGTTTTGGCGAGAACATTCTTCGTCTTGGGAAGGCCGCTGTCATCATAGCCGATGACAACGCGGCCCTCCCACCGGCCGTCGCCGCGCTGTCTTACGGTGCCAGTTCCGCTTTTCCGTTTCTTTGCCAAGGTCTCAGCCCCTTTCCGAGCAAGAGAATCACATCCGACGGCAGACCCATCGAAGTCACCGATACCCCCGCGGGTCTGAGCGAGAGCGCGGGCATCAGGAACAGCATCAAGCAGCCGGTCATGCGCCGTGATCTTGAGCGCGCCGGCACGGAGATTTACGTCCTGCCGCAGTACAAGCTTACCTACGATGAGAACGGCTACTGCGTCAAGAAGGAGAAGCGCCGCATCCCGGACGATATTGCAGCGAAGCTCGCGGAGATGAACAAGTGAGCAAGGCCGGGGCAGCTCCGGCCGACCCTGAAATAAGAAAAGCCGCCCGAGGGCGGCAAATTGACAAGGCGCGGCGCGCGTGGTATGATGTGTGTGTCAGCAGGAACGTGAAATAGGTTGTTCCCCCTCAAGGGGGTGAGCGCATGAGCACAGAAGAAACCATCGCGTTACTTATGCTTGTGATTGCGGCTATCAAGTTAGGTCTTGACCTAAAGAAATAACCGCCACCTGAGAGGCAGCGGCTTTCCTTACGACACGAAATCGTTATGGGGGAGCGACAAGCACCTCACCCGTGCGCCGCTCTTACTGGTCTTGAATATATCACGCTGTAGCCGCTTTGTCAAGAACGACAAGGCGGCTTTTTTGCCGCCGGAAAGAGAGAATGCCTATGAACCTATCGACCGTTGCATCGGCCTGCTCGGAGATCACGGTCATTCTGGCCGCGCTGGCGATGCTCATTAAGCCCATCCGCAACAAGCTGCTTGGGCTGGACAAGCTGACCGACGCGCTCAAATGCCAGCTCCGGCACGACATGCTGCACACCTACTACCACCACAGGGAGGGCCGCACCATCCGACAGTACGAGCTGGAGGATTTTCTCTATCTCTACCGCGGGTACAAGGCCCTCGGCGGCAACAGTTTTATCGACCGCATCAAGTCGGAGATCGACGAGTGGGAGGTGATTTCGTGACGTGGTGGCAGGTGTTCCTCATCGCGGTCTGCGTGCTGTGCGCGGTTGTCGTGCTGGCCTCCGTGCTGACGATCCTCGCGCAGCTGCTCGGGGTGTGCGCAAGCGCGACCGGTACGTCTGGGCGGCCATCTTTAACCTGACGTGGTATTGCATCGTGAGTCTCGTGCTCACCGCCAACGACAAAATTGTGCCGGACAGCCTGACCGTCGCGTGGTTCGCCGCGTGGACGGCAGAGCTTGCCCTGCTCGCCAATATTAAGATCAAAGGAAAGGACGATTGAAATGAAGCTGCAATTCAACAACAAGGTCTACGGCATGGACGGCGTGTACTGGTGTATGCAGTTCGTCTGGTGGTGCTTCCAGCGGGCAGACAAGGCGCTCTTTATGGACGGCGGCAAGACGGCCTCCTGCGGCGAGCTGATGCGCTGGGCGCAGGCACACGGTCAGTGGGTCACCAAGGGCTACCGGCCCGGTGATGTGCTGATCTACGACTTCCCCGGCACGGCGTACAAGACCGACCATTGCGGCATCTGCGAGAGCGTCAGCGGGCAATATGTGACCGCCATCGAGGGCAATACCTCCAACGGCAACACCGGCAGCCAGTCAAACGGCGACGGCGTGTATCGCCGCAAGCGAAAGCTGTCGCTGGTGCTGGGCGCGTACCGCCCGAAATACACGGACTATCGCGCGCAGCTCCAAAAGCGGGCGGGGTTGGAGGGCAAGACGATGGACTACCTCGCGGCGTACAAGTACGGCAGTGACCTCATCCGCAAGCTCGCGACGATGAAATAATTTGCCCGATTCGGGCAAAATTCAAAAGGCTGTGTCCAGCGTGGGCACAGCCTTATCCATGACAACATTTTTGACAACAAAACTCTTCCAAAACATTCCGAAACATCACAAAAGTTTCCGCTTCGCCCCTATCTTCTGAGACAAAATTTTGGGTGCTGGGAAAACGAAAAAACCTTGAAACTACAGCAGTTTCAAGGTTTTTCTTGGCGCGGAAGAGAGGATTTGAACCTCCGCGGCGCTTTTTACACACCCTACTCCCTTAGCAGGGGAGCCCCTTCGGCCACTTGGGTACTTCCGCAAATGTCGAAATTCTTCAGCCGATGTTCCATTTGGCGGAGAGAGTGGGATTCGAACCCACGGATGCTTTCACATCGCCGGTTTTCAAGACCGGTGCTTTCAACCGCTCAGCCATCTCTCCATGCTTGTGAGGAGCCGGCTCACTCTCAAACGCAAGTGATATCTTAGCATATTGTGGGGGTACTTGTCAAGGAGAAAGCGCGAAATGTTTGCCGTAAATTAGAAAAACCTTTCGCGTGAAAAGAACTTTTCGGCAGCGCTTGACCGTTCCGACGTTTTTCGATACAATACATTAATATTGTGTCCGCATGAATCCGCATGAAAGAGAAAAGGAGATCTGCCCATGCTCACCCCTCCCGAGATCGCCCGGAGCCTGTTCGCCGCCGGCGAAAGCAAGGCGCGACTGCCCTTTGGAAAGATGCTCCTGCTCGCCATATTGGCGGGAGCCTACATCGCGCTCGCGGGCGTCGGTGCGACGGCGGCCGCCGTGACGGTGGAGAGCGGCTCGCTTGCAAAGCTCCTTTCGGCCTGCGTGTTTCCGGCGGGACTTTCCATGGTGATCCTCGCGGGCAGCGAGCTTTTCACCGGCAACTGCCTGATGGTGATGGCCCTGCTGGAGCGCCGCATCACGCCCGCACAGCTGCTGCGTAACTGGCTGACCGTCTACCTCGGCAATGCCGTGGGCGGTGCGGCGGTGGCAGCGCTGGCGGTCTACAGCCACACGGCATCGCTTTTCGGCGATGGTCTGGCGCGCTCGATGGTCTCCATCGCGGAGAGCAAGGCGGCGCTCGGATTTGGAGACGCTTTCCTGCGCGGGGTCCTGTGCAATTTTCTGGTTTGCCTCGCGGTGTGGATGGCGGCAGCCTCCAAACACGCGGAGGGGAAGGTCATCGCGCTCTTTTTCCCCATCCTGCTCTTTGTCCTCTGCGGCTATGAGCATTGCATCGCGAACCTGTACTACCTGCCCGCCGGTGCGTTTGCCGCGGCGGAGTACGGTATGGAAACGACGCTGACGCTTGCCGGCTGTCTTGAAAACCTCGCGGCGGTGACGCTCGGGAATCTTGTCGGCGGCGCGGCGCTCGGAGTGGGCTACCGCTTCGCTTATCTCAAAGAATGATGCGCCGCCCCTGAAATAGTTTGCGCAGAAAACGAAAAAAGACACACCCCAAAGGTGAGTCCATATCTATCATAGCACGGCGCCCTATGCAATGCAAGAGAAATTTTTTCTCTTGCAGCAATTTTGTGGACAGCGCCAACACATTGCCAGGATATTGGAAAAAGCTTGAACAATATGAAGTCTTGACGCCGGAAACTTGCAGAGGTAGAATCTATCCATATTTTTTGTAAATAAAAAACGAATAAGGAGGTTCGTAACGATGAGTGAAAAAGATCGTATTCCCGAGCTGTTTGGTTCGATGTCCTTTAATGAGGGAACGATGGAGCAGTATGTTCCGCATCAGGCGATGGAAGTCTGGCGCGACTGCCTGAAAAGCGGCAAGCCGCTGCCGCTGACCGCCGCGAACGATATCGCCGAGGCCATGAAGACCTGGGCGCTGGAGCATGGCGCGACGCATTTTACCCATTGGTTCCAGCCCTTGACCGGCATCACCGCCGAAAAGCACGACAGCTTTATCAATCCCATCGGCGGCGGCAAGATCATCATGGACTTCTCGGGCAAGGAGCTGGTGTGCGGCGAGCCCGACGCCTCGAGCTTCCCCTCCGGCGGTCTGCGCGCGACCTTTGAGGCGCGCGGCTACAGCGCGTGGGACCCCACCGCCTTTGCCTTCATCAAGGACGGCAGCCTTTGCATCCCGACGGTGTTCTGCTCCTACGGCGGCGCGGCGTTGGACAAGAAGACCCCGCTGCTGCGCTCGAACGAGGCGGTTAGCCGCGAAGCGGTGAAGCTGCTGCATCTTTTCGACAGCCAGAAGGACGTCAGTAAGGTCACGCCGCAGGTCGGCCCCGAGCAGGAGTATTTCCTCATTGACCGCGAGCTGTACCTCAAGCGTGAGGACCTGCGGCTGTGCGGCCGCGCCCTCTTCGGCAGCAAGCCGCCCAAGGGTCAGGAGTTGGACGACCACTACTTCGGCGTCATCCGCCCGCGTGTGGCGGCCTTTATGAAGGAGCTGGACGAGGAGCTGTGGAAGCTCGGCGTGCTCTCCAAGACCAA
>OGYC01001038.1_pt1 | contig 25508 bp, 19 predicted proteins | sample 1576461 | NCBI WGS metagenome assembly OGYC01 (sample SAMEA3541569, study PRJEB24748) | human gut metagenome | biome: human gut; feature: human-associated habitat; material: faeces | place: China | collected 2012 | reverse complement strand
GGCTAGGCTATACGCTTAAAAGAAAGCTTACCAACCAGGAAAATCCGCTGACCCGGTTTTCCCATGAACGTTCATGATCATATTGACAACGAAATTCTTCTTTTCGCTGCGCTATATAATATTCAAAAGACTTTTTGTTCTTTTTTGGATTCTCTTTGTTCATTGATTACTTTCTTTTAATAAAAGAGAGTCCAAATTAATAAATGGGTGACAGAAAAAGAAGAAAAATTTAATTTTAGTAAAACAGTGAGTGCAGATTGTATTCTTTTCTTAATTGTTTCAATGCTCTTGTCAGATGAGTTTTTAGGGTATTCACAGAAATATGAAGTTCCTCAGCAGCTTCTTTATATTTCTTATTTTCCATAATGACAGCTCTCACCACTTGTAATTCCTGATGAGGTAATTTTTGTAGTTTTTCCAATAATAACTTATTTCGTTCCTCTTGCTCCTCTTCATCTATAGACTCTTCAGGAATACCCATATCAATGCCTGAGAGTTCTTCCATAGACAACATGTTGTTTTTCTGCAAAGCATTGATGGCCGCATTCCGCACAGACAAATAAAGATAATAACGAAGATTCTGATTTATTTTCAAATAATATTTCTTCTCCCAAAAATAGATAAAGAAATCCTGCACAATATCTTCAGCCATCTCAAAAGAATCGGTCAGCTGCACCGCATATATACATAATTTCATGTGATAAGCATCAAATAATAAACGAAAAGCCTCCTTAGGAGATGTCTGGAACAACTCCAAGATATACTTATCCTTTTCGCTATTATCTTTCAAATTTATCATCATGATAATACACTAATAGACATAAAAACTGAAAAAGGTTCTATAAATCATTAGATTTACAGAACCTTTCATAGGTGAAGGGGTGACTAGTGGGATTCGAACCCACGACATTCAGAACCACAATCTGACGCTCTAACCGACTGAACTATAGTCACCATGTTAGGCTTTCCTTTCGAAAGCGATGCAAAGGTACTGCTTTTTTTTATATCTGCAAACTTTTTGAGGAAAAATTATTCAAAAAAATACTCTTTTATGCCTCCATTCGATTTTCCTAATAAATTTTCAGTTCCTTTCAAGAAACGTTTCATCACATTAAGTTCCTCATTATTAATGGATTTATTAATAAAAGTAACAGGATATAATTCAAAGTTCTTTTTTTTACTTAAAACAGGTCTTGAAGTCCAAACCAATGCATATTCACAATCCGCTAAACGGGTTATTCGAAAAATCCGTTGCAACTTCAATCTTACCATAGCTCCTCCATCCGTTTTTTCTTTCGACATATTTGAGATAAAATTACCTAATGAATAAACAATGACATGCCGGGCAGGAGTCCGGGGGTCTTTTACAATTTCCATAGACTGGAGTACATGCGGATGCGAACCTATTACATGATCAACTCCTTGTTCAATCAACCAGTTAGCCAATTCACACTCCGATCGTTCAGGGAACGAACAATATTCCACTCCCCAATGCATACAGGCTATAATAACATCAGGAAGTTTTCTGCGTGCATCAAGAATATCTTTTTTTATTTGTTCCCGATTAATATAATTCACCACATTCGGAGCATCAGTCTTCAAGCCATTCGTTCCATAAGTATAGTTCAACAATACAATTCTAAAACCATTCTTCTCAATCAATAACGGGTAGTTCTTATGACGTTCTTCCGGGTTCCTATAGGTTCCAGCATGATGTATTTTCAAAGAATCCAGCATCAGAATAGTACGTTCCAACCCCAACTTCCCCTTATCCAGACAATGATTGTTAGCGGTCAGCAATACATCAAATCCGGCTTCCTTTATAGCATGAAGATATTCGTCCGGAGCACTGAACGCCGGATACCCTCTATAAGGCTTTCCTCCCAATGTCACCTCTAAGTTCCCTATAGCCATATCCGCCGCACTTATTTCTTTCTTCACATGACGGAAGCAATCATTATAATTATACCCGTCTCCTTGCCTGGCTGCATCAATTTGAGCCTGATGTTGCATCAAATCACCGACAAACAACAAAGAGATCTGATCTTGCGCCAATAGCGACAAACCAAACCATAGCAAAAAAAGAATAAAGATCTGTTTCATCTATTCTAATATTAAAGGGTACAAGATAGGAAAAAATTCGTAAAGAACAAAGTTCTACACTAATTTACAGTTTTCATACGCTTGAATTCCGTAGGAGCAACCCCGAACTGTGCCAACAGGCTTCACTATCCTGCACCCGTTCTGAAACAGCAGTACCATCGTTTTTTTCAAGCGAATAATACAAATAAAAAATTAGAAAGAGGGTCTACAAGCATTTGCAACAAATCTTTATATATCACACACATGCCTTATTGATGACAATGACCCCAACAGAAACCACGTCAGCAAGCATGCCAACCGCCAGTCCAAAAGACAAGGACATTTAAAAAAAAGACCAAGACGTTTTTAAAAAAGACGGCGGCCTTTTAAAAAAAGCTCGTCATCTTTTTTAAAAATGACCTGATCTTTTTTACCACAGCCGGAATCCGCCATATTCCATAAAGGTACAAATCCTCCATGCGCACTTCTTACAAGAAAGAAAGCCTAAAAATAGCCAACTTTACATCAAAACGGAATATCCTATAAAAAGTATATATATAACTGTATTCAAGCATTTTATGCAAAATTCAGCTTCACAATACAGTGAGGGCATAAGAGCATAAGTGAGAGCAATATTTTTTACCCTCACCATCTAAATCTTTTATAATAAACCTATTATACATGCAGTGAGGGCATGAGGGCATAAATGTCCCGAACTTCCCAGAGAGAAAGACCTATACATCAAGGACACTCCCGAAAATATAGTCATTCCGAAGAACAAAATAATCTTTTAAGAGCGAAAATCCTTCCTTATGATTTTACAGGTAAGTCCGAAAAGCAGGCATAACTTTTGTTCATGAAAACAAGTGTGTCAAAAGCAGGTCAGCTTATCCTGTAAGCATTACCAAACTTTTGACACATTCTTTTTTATCCAGCAAGCTTCGCAAAGCATGTGGCACTTATTTGTAAATGGCCTTTTTTCCAGCCAGCAACGTATTCTTCATTAAAGATACAATAGTCATAGGTCCCACACCACCCGGAACGGGAGTGATATAAGAACATTTTGGAGCCACTTCATCAAATTTCACATCTCCGGTCAGTTTGAATCCGGATTTCTTTGTGGCATCCGGCACACGGGTAGTACCCACGTCAATAACCACCGCACCTTCTTTCACCATCTCAGCCTTCACAAAATTCGGCTGACCCAGTGCAGCAATGATAATGTCAGCTTCCTGACATTCTTTTACCAAATCCTTGCTGCGGCTGTGACAAACAGTTACAGTGGCATCACCCGGATAAGCTTTCTGCATCATCAGGCTCGCCATAGGCTTACCCACAATATTGCTACGGCCCAATACTACACACTTCTTTCCCTGTGTTTCAATATGGTAACGTTTCAGCAATTCCAAAATACCATTAGGCGTAGCGGATACATAGCAAGGAAGGCCAATGGACATACGTCCTACATTGATAGGATGGAAACCATCCACATCTTTACGATAGTCAATGGTTTCAATCACTTTCTGCTCGGAAATATGCTTCGGTAAGGGAAGTTGTACGATAAAACCATCCACGTCAGCATCCTCATTCAGTTCTCTGACCTTTGCCAGTAATTCTTCTTCCGTCACATCTGCTTCATAACGGATCAGACTGGATTTGAAACCACATACTTCACAGGCCTTTACTTTAGCCGCCACGTATGTCTCACTTCCCCCGTCGTGTCCAACGAGGATTGCAGCTAAATGGGGACGCTTGCCACCTTTAGCCACGATTCCGGCAACTTCCGCAGCAATCTCCTGCTTCACCAGTTCCGAAATAGCTTTTCCATCAATTAGTTGCATACTCTTTATTTATAAATAATCCATTGAGCAACAAATGTAGCATAAATCAGCCACGTTGCATAATAAAAAAAGGAGAAAGTTCCGCACTTTCTCCCTACCTGTTTATTTAAACCTTACTTTTTAAGTTTCGGCATCATCTTACCCATCTTGCTACCGGTCACCATCTTCATCATCTTGCGGGTCTGGTCAAACTGCTTCAGCAGACGGTTTACCTCCTGAATGCTGGTTCCACTGCCTTTGGCTATACGCGTACGACGTGTTCCGTTCAGGATTTCGGGATTTGTACGTTCCTGCGGAGTCATGGAATAAATAATCGCCTCAATGCTCTTGAATGCATTATCATCGATATCAATGTCTTTAATCGCTTTACCCACACCCGGAATCATGGAAGCCAACTCTTTCAGGTTACCCATCTTCTTTATCTGATGAATCTGGCTCAAAAAGTCATTGAAGTCGAACTGGTTTTTGGCAATCTTTTTCTGAAGGCGCTTTGCCTCTTCCTCGTCATATTGCTCCTGCGCACGTTCTACCAAAGACACGATATCACCCATACCGAGAATACGGTCTGCCATACGTGCAGGATGGAACTGGTCGATAGCATCCAACTTTTCGCCGGTACCCACAAACTTGATAGGCTTATTCACAACGGTACGAATAGAAAGAGCGGCACCGCCACGGGTATCACCATCCAACTTGGTCAGCACAACACCGTTAAAGTCCAGACGTTCATTAAATTCACGGGCTGTGTTCACCGCATCCTGACCGGTCATTGAATCGACAACGAACAATGTTTCATCCGGATTGACCGCTTTCTTAATCGCCTCAATCTCATTCATCATCTGTTCGTCGATAGCCAGACGACCGGCTGTATCGACAATAACCAAATCATAACCTTTCGCTTTTGCTTCATGAATAGCGTTCAATGCAATCTGCACCGGATTCTTGCTGTCCAATTCACTATATACAGGAACCTCGATTTGTTCTCCCAATACTCTTAACTGTTCGATAGCAGCGGGACGATAAACGTCACAAGCCACCAACAGCGGCTTACGGTTCTTCTTGGTTTTCAGCATACGGGCCAGTTTACCGGAGAAAGTAGTCTTACCGGAACCTTGCAGACCTGACATCAGGATAACCGCCGGACGACCTTCCAACACCAATTCGGCAGTCTCACCGCCCATCAATGCAGTCAGTTCATCATGTACAATCTTTACCATCAACTGGCTGGGCTTCACAGCCGTAAGCACATTCTGCCCCAAAGCTTTTTCTTTTACAGTATCAGTAAAGCCTTTGGCGACCTTATAGTTCACGTCAGCATCCAACAAAGCTTTACGCACATCCTTCAATGTTTCCGCTACATTAATCTCGGTGATTTTTCCCTCACCTTTCAGAATCTTAAAAGACCGTTCCAGTCTCTCACTTAAATTATCGAACATATATCTTTAATTATAAATTACAAATTATGATTGCCTGTCCTTCTTTACTAACCTTCAGAATAACAACAGGGTGCAAAAATACAAAAAACTTATGAACCTTATATCTTTTTATTCTGCCATTTTGCTTTTTTCAAATAAATAATGCTGCTAAACAGTAACAAACTATAGTACACCACCTCTATAGAAAAACAAACAGAAACCGATGCTTTCACCACCATGCCTATCCATAGAATGTAAAGGGCGTAGAATACCAAAGTCCCCATTTCAAGTATCAGAGCAGCCTGCGTATTTCCAGTTCCCGAAATGGCATTGAAATAGATATTCGCCACTGATGCGATAATCATCGCTCCGGCAATGACATACAACGAAGGCACAGACTCTACCAGCAACGCCGGTTCGTTGGTGTAGACCGAAAGCATGGCATGAGGAAAAAGCACCACCACCGCCACACAGACCACCATAATGAGAAACGACATCCGGGCTATACGCCAAATCAAACGCATGACATGGGTTATCCCCCCCGCACCAATCAGATTGCTGACCAATGAATTGGTAGTAGTAGACAATGCCTGAACCGGAATGAGCATCACAATATAGATACTACGCACGATATTGGCAATCGCCAGCTCGCGTTGACCCAACCGTTCTATCGCGATGAAAAAGACAAACCAAGTAGCCATGGCCAAAAAATATTGTATCATGGTAAAACACGAAATACTCAGAATTTTTCCCAATAAAGAAAAGTCAATCTTCTGCCAGTGATTCAAGCCGAATTTCTTAAAATCCACCTTTGCGTAGGTATAAATCAAGAAAAAAGCCAATGAAGCGGCTTCAGCCATCACCGAAGCGACAGCTGCTCCTTTAATCCCCATCTCCGGCATTCCAAACTTACCGAAAATCAAAATATAGTCCAACAGCACATTCACCAATGCCATGACCACTGCATTCATTGTCAGCACCTTAGTACGTGTAATACCAATATACAGCGCACGGAACATCACGTTGACAAAGGCGAAGAAAAAGCCCCAAATACGCCAGTTGAGAAATTCCATGGTAGCATCAAAAATGGAATCAGATGAAATGAGCAAGCGGACAATGGATGGGGCCAAAAGATGTGTCAGCCCAAACATGAGCACCGCCAATCCCAGCAAGAATGTCCCTCCCTGTATCATTACGGGACCCACATCTTTGTAACGTCCTTCTCCATTACGACGAGCAATCAAGATTTGTGAACCGACACTAAAACCGAAAGCAATAGTGAAGACACAGATATAAAACAATCCACCCATGGCGGAAGCTCCCAACTCGACTTCTCCTACCCTGCCCAAGAAAGCAGTATCTGTCACATTGATAATGTTTTGCGCCAATAATCCGAGAAAAATCGGATAACTTACGTTCCATATTTCTTTGTTGGTATACATATATTTTTTTTGCATTGAGTAAAAGAGTTGCAAAGATACTACATTCTTTTCAATCCGGTGTTCTGAATGGAGTGAAGAAACCGTAAACAGACCAGGAATTTACTTAGCGGACAGGCGTGCCGGAACAAATATATCACAAAAGCATCAGCACGCTCCCTCATTCCCCAGTTCCTACCAATCAATCACACAAATAAAAAAAGGATATTCAGCATCCAGGCAAATAGTTTCTGTTGAAACAGTTGATTTTTTCAATAGACGACACAAATAATTGCACAAAAGGTTTGCCCGTGTGTTATTTTATCCTACCTTTGCGCCCGCAAACAAAAAATCAAGTAATAAATGAAGAAACTATTATTAATTAGTGCAGCGACACTAATCGTTTCAAATTCAACTTTCGCAGGAGGTATTTTAACCAATACAAATCAACATGCAGCTTTTCTCCGTATGCTATCCCGTGGTGCTACAACAGAAATAGACGGTGCTTTATCTAATCCTGCCGGCCTGGCTTTCTTGCCCAAAGACGGATTCCATGTAGGATTGAGCATTCAGAGCGCTTATCAGACTAGAAATATTGATGCCAGTTTTATGACATACAATGGCGTTAACGCCACAGGTCCTACTGTTGCAGACAAGCCTTTTGAAAAATATTACGAAGGAACAGCCGCCGCACCGGTTATCCCCAGCCTCTTCGCCGCATATAAAAAAGGTGAGTGGACAATTTCAGGATTCTTCGCCATCACTGCCGGAGGTGGAAAGGCGTCTTTTGATGACGGACTGCCTATGTTCGACGCCTCAGCTATGGCAGGTATTTTTCAAGAAGGTTTAAAAGCAGAAAAACCTACGATTATAACTCCTGATATGTATGATATTACAAGTGCCATGGACGGTAAACAATATATTTATTCTTTGCAGCTGGGATTATCCTATAAAGCTACCGAATGGCTTTCCGTATTCGGTGGAGGTAGAATGAACTACTTTACCGGTGGCTACAAAGGCTTTCTGAACGCTATTGTAAAAGGAACAGACACAAACCTGTTGCCTCTTGCTCTAGACTGTGACCAAACCGGCTGGGGACTTACTCCTGTTATCGGTGTAAATGCTAAACTGGGTAAACTGAACATTGGTGCCAAATATGAATTCAAGACCAACTTGAATATCGAAAACAATACAAAGAATATAGAATATCCCCGGACTCCTGAAGGTGAAGCAATGATAGCTCCTTACAAACACGGTGTAAACACCCCCAATGACATCCCAGCCATGCTCTCTATCGCAGCCGCCTACGAATTCCTTCCGGTACTTCGCGCTTCTGTAGAATATCATTTTTATGATGACAAAAATGCAGGTATGGCAAACGGCAAACAAAAATATCTGACTAAAGGAACCAATGAATACTTGGCAGGTATTGAATTTGATGTAACCAAGCAACTAACCCTCAGCTGTGGTGGACAAATCACTGACTACGGACTATCAGATAACTATCAATCAGATACCAGTTTTTCTTGTGATTCTTACTCTTTGGGAGTCGGAGCCAAAATAAAGATGAACAAACACCTCAATTTAAATGTTGGTTATATGTGGACTAATTATGAGGATTATACAAAAAAATCAACCAACTATAACGGAACCGGACTACCCGGAACAAATGTATATAGCCGTACCAACAAAGTGTTCGGTTTAAGTGCAGATTATAGTTTCTGATTCCTGTATATGAAATAAGAACAAGACCATGTCCAAATAACTGAGGTATGGTCTTGTTTTATAAAAAACTCCAAAGAAACTGATAATCCTTCAGCTGCACCCGTAACTGTTTCAGCGACCGGGTGATATGAAATTCTACAGTCTTTACAGAAATATCCAGCCGCAAAGCAATTTCCTTGTTCGGTAAATTTTTCATCCGGCTCAAAATAAACACCTCCCTGCTTGTAGGAGGCAATTCACTAATGGCTTCCTGCACCAAAGCTTGAATCTCATCACAAAACAATTTATCGGGATCACAAGCCTCCAAAGTCGAGATACGCAAAGCCAGTTCTTTCTGCCGCATATCTCCTATATGCTGCTCGGCACGCATACGTACCTCCAAGTGTTGCAAATGATTCAATGAACGATTTTTTATGGCAGTCAACAGCAACGCAGAAATATTGGTATCCTCCTGTAACTCATTCCGGTGCTCCCATACATTAGTAAAAGCCCCCATTACAATATCCTCAGCCTCTTCCCTGTTCCTGACATACGAGTAAGCAAACTGAACAAACTGTTGCTGACGTTTGCTAAACACCTCCGTCAGTTCTGACATAAAAACATTCTTCGTCTCTTTCATTTAACTAATTTTCTGTTTCCGTTTTTAGATCTTGACATAAATACCTTTCTTGTATAAAATATGAACAATACTCCAACAAAATAATACATACAACAAAGCATAGGCTAATGAACCGGGATAATTTCCCAACACCGGAACCAGTACCTTTTCATAAATAAAGACACTTGCCCCCGTAGCGCCCAATAGAATCCCCATTATTTCCGCAAACACATAGATAAACAAAGGGTTCACTCCGAACGACCGGAAAAAAACGCACCAACCTTGATAACCTTTTATATCAATGATCCAGATAAGCAGAGCCAAAAAGCTGGATGCCAATCCGCAGGTTGTAATGACAAAAGTAGGCGACCACACTTTCTTATTGATAGGGCAGCCGTAACTTAACAAAAAGCCAGCAAATGTGAGAATTGTACCCACCAAAAACAACCGTTGTATCTTCTCGTCATTATCTTTAGCAGAAAACAATAACTTTCCACAATAAAACCCTACCATTACATGGCACACCGCAGGAAGCGTACTCAATAGTCCTTCCGGATCAAACGCCATTCCACCATCATGGTACATGTGGGATGTACCCAATGCCCATACATCAAAACGGGCCACTATATTAGTGGCCGACAAGTTAAAGCCGTCTCCCATAGCCAATAAAAGAAAATAGACGGCCAAAGTCACCAAAATGATAGCGGGAAAATATTTATGCTTCACCGTTATAGCAACCAGACTAGTCACACCGTATCCTATAGCAAGCCGTTGCATGACTCCTAAATAACGCAACTCTTCAAAATTCAGATGATGTGTAAAAACCGATTTGGCCAGAAGATTCAAAAACAGACCGATACAAAAAATAACGACTGTACGTTTCACAATCTTCCGTAATGTAGCATGAGAATAAGTAAAATTATATTTCCGCAAAGAAATATAGGTGGATATTCCCATAATGAACATAAAAAAAGGAAAAACGAGATCGGTAGGGGTTAACCCGTTAAAGGCGGCATGCTCCAACGGAGTATACACATGCCCCCATGAACCGGGGTTATTTACAAGAATCATGCCTGCAATAGTGATGCCTCTCAAGATGTCAAGAGCAAGCAACCGTTTGGGGGTATTTGCTGTCATGCGCGTTAGATTAATAAATTGGTTAACTCGGACAAAGATAGCATTCTATTAGCAATAAAGAAACAAATCTGTGAAAAATATTTTTATATTGTAAACATATTAATCTCTCTGAAAAACATGTTTATTCCGTTTTTATTGCTATTTTTGTCCAAAAAGAATTTCTATACCCCCTTTATTTAAAAACTTAACACAGATTTATTATGAAGAAAAAGAGTCTGCCAGTATTTTTCGTTGGGTTATTAATGTGTGGATGCCAAATGAAAGAAGTAATCAATGAGTACAATGTAGTTCCATTGCCTGTTACCATGAGCGAGCAGCAGGGACGTTTTTACCTGAACAGTGATGTTCCTATCGTCGTTAACGCCTCACAAGAAGTGAAACACATTGCTTCCGGCCTGTCAACCACTCTCCTGGATATAGCCGGTCTCAAGCTGAAACCGACTGACGAGTTACATGAAAATGTACCCTCCATTGTTTTTGACAGCATTCCGGGGATGGAAAAAGAAGCCTACAAGTTATCGGTCACCCCTCAACTGATAAAAATTACCGCATCGGCGCCTAACGGCTTTTACTATGGATTACAAACCCTGTATCAACTGTTGCCGGTGGATGTCTATTGTAAAGAAAGAGCACGTAATGCCGAATGGAGTGTACCTTGCGTTGAAATAGAAGACGCCCCGACATTCCGCTATCGCGGAGCCATGCTGGATGTATGCCGCCATTTCGCATCTATAGATTATATCAAAAAATTCATAGATGTATTGGCTGCACATAAAATGAACACCTTCCACTGGCATCTTACAGACGACCAAGGCTGGAGAATTGAAATCAAAAAATACCCCAAACTGACTGAGATCGGCTCTCAACGTTCAGAAACCATGGTGGATTATTTCTATACCCATTACCCATTCAAATATGACGGCAAGCCCCACGGAGGTTTTTACACACAAGACGAAATAAAAGAAGTCGTTGCATACGCTCAAAGCAAATATATCACTGTCATTCCGGAGATAGAGTTACCTGGACATGCCTTGGCCGCTATCGCTTCCTACCCTGAATTGTCCTGTACTCCGGACAGCACCTACGAAGTTTGCAAATTATGGGGTGTGTTTGACCAAGTATTCTGCCCTACCGACACCTTCTTCCAGTTTATGGAAGGAGTCATGGACGAAGTGGTGGAATTATTCCCAAGCTCTTATATACATATAGGTGGTGATGAATGTCCTAAAACAGCTTGGGAACAATGTGAACATTGTCAAAAACTGATACGTGAACTGGGATTGGAAAATGACATCACTCCCAATCCCGTAGACGGAAGAAAGCATACGAAAGAAGAGAAATTACAAAGTTATATCGTAAGCCGTGTGGAAAAATACCTGAACAGCAAAGGACGTAATATCATCGGTTGGGATGAAATACTGGAAGGAGGGCTTGCCCCCAACGCCACAGTGATGTCATGGCGTGGTGTGGAAGGCGGAATGACCGCAGCCAAAGCCGGACATGATGCTATTATGACTCCTAATCCTTACGCTTACCTTGACCATTACCAGGAAGAACCGGAAATAGCCCCTGTTACTATCGGTGGATACAACACACTGAAAAAGACATACAGCTATAATCCTGTACCGGCTGATGCAGACAGTTTGGTAAAACAGCACATCATTGGTGTACAGGCCAATTGCTGGGCAGAATATATGCCAACTGAGGATAACCGTGATTATCAAATCTTCCCACGCCTGATCGCTATATCCGAAACCGGCTGGACTCCGATGAAGAAAAAGAATTTTACTTCATTCTGCAACCGCATGGTTGAAGACTTCCAACGTCTGGAAGCAATGGGCGTAAAACCTTGCCTCAACTTCTTTGATGTAAATATCAACACCCGTGCCACCCAAGAAGGTGTACTGAATGTAGAGCTGGAAACATTCTATCCGGGAGCACAAATCTATTATACGACTCATGGTGAGCAACCATCCATACATGCCAACTTATACAATCATCCATTCCCATTGGACGGCACATACGACTTGAAAGCCGCTGCTTTCGTTAATGGCAAACAAATCGGTAAGGTTACTCATAAACAGCTTTACAAGAATTTAATCAGTGGGAAAAAATATGAAATCATGCCCGAACCCAAAGGTATGAAAGGTGATATTTTAGGAGAAAATGATATATTGGGCGCAGACACTGTGACTTTAGGACTGACCAATGGAAAACGTGGAAATAATGCCTCCTCCACCCCGTGGGTAGGTATCAGCCCAGACAATAATGACAAAGTTACTTTTATAGTAGACTTTGAGAAAGCCACTATCCGTAAAATCAGATTCGGTACATTGTATAATGCAGCAGGTGGAATATTGCCGGTGAGCAAAGCTGTAGTCTATGTTTCCTCTTTAGACAACAAATTCGAGAAAGTAGCCGAAAAAGAATTCACTTACGATATCAAAGAAAATACGTTCAGAGGCTTCGATGAAGAAATAGAATTTCCAGCACAAGAAGCGGTGAAGGTAAAAATAGAATTTACAAGCGGAGGTAAAATACGCAATGGAATTGATTGCTATAGCCCGCATGATAAAAGCGAGGTACCCAGCACAATAGCTTTGGACGAAATAGAAATCTATTAATTACCTATTTATATAAGGAGAATTAAATTCCATTGTAATCCGGCTCAAAACCTTGTTTTCTATTTCCTGATTGAAAACTTAGCCGGATGACAATGGAATTTCATTTTAAAAAGCACAACAAACGAAACAGGAAAAATGGTATAAAAATCTGTAATCTGGGTACAATCTTATTTTTTTCAACTCCATACTTTTGTACATAGAATTTATATTGAAAGACTTAAAATATGAACGCTATGAACAAAGTCATTTTACTTTTAATATTCAGTATTTTAACAACAACCAGTATGGCACAAAAAAAGATCAAACAGACAGCAGGACGCGACCAATTAGGAACATTCGCTCCTAAATTCGCGGAACTTAATGACGACATTCTTTTTGGAGAAGTGTGGAGCCGCACCGAGCAACTCAGTCTTCGTGACCGCAGTTTAGTCACAATCACCTCACTCATCAGTCAAGGAATAACGGACAGTTCGCTTACATTCCATCTCCAATCAGCCAAAAACAACGGTATTACGCGTACGGAAATTGCAGAGATCATCACTCATATCGGCTTCTATGCAGGATGGCCGAAAGCATGGGCGGCATTCCGTCTTGCCAAAGAAGTATGGAATGAAGATATCTCTAAAGATAAAGATGAAAAAACAACGTTCCAACGCGAAATGATTTTTCCTATCGGAGAACCAAACACCGCTTATGCACAATATTTCACTGGTAACAGTTACCTCGCCCCTATCTCTCGTGAACAGGTAAGCATTTCCAATGTCACCTTTGAACCACGCTGCCGTAACAACTGGCACATCCACCATGCAACTCAAGGTGGCGGACAAATGCTTATCGGCATAGCCGGTCGTGGCTGGTATCAAGAGGAAGGTAAAGCAGCTGTTGAGATTCTTCCCGGCACAGTGATCCATATCCCTGCCAACGTAAAACATTGGCACGGTGCAGCCGCCAACAGTTGGTTCGCCCACCTTGCATTCGAACTTTCCGGAGAAAACACATCCAATGAATGGTTAGAACCCGTAACTGATGAAGAATACGACAAGATTCAAATGTTGCCTTGAATGAGGCAACAAAAATAATTTGTATCGGTGCAGACTTTATATGTAGAGGCGCACAATTCTTTTACCAAGACACACGTGCGATTTTCAAATAAATTATGTAATTTTGCCGACTGTTTATAATAACCCTTTAAAATATGAGAAAATATTTATTTTTATTCACATTCTTACTGCTATCGGCAAAAAGTTTTGCTCAAGACAAAGATTTCAATTACAAGTTCTACGGACAAATCCGCACCGACTTCTATTACAATAGTCGTGCCAATGAAGAAACTGTTGACGGGCTCTTCTATATGTATCCTAAAGATAAAGTGTACGATGCAACAGGTAAAGACCTGAATGCGACAGCTAATGGAAGCTTTTATACTTTATATACCCGTTTGGGAATAGATGTGCAAGGTCCCAAGTTGGGAAGAGCAAAAACCTCCGCAAAAGTAGAAATGGACTTCCGCGGATCAGGAACAACCTTCTCCACTATACGTCTGCGCCATGCCTATTTAAACCTTGATTGGGGAAAACCGTCTTTACTGTTGGGACAAACCTGGCATCCGTTATATGGTGACGTTGCTCCACAAATTCTGAATCTGAATATGGGAGCTCCTTTCCAACCGTTCAGCCGTGCCCCACAAATACGATTCCGCTACAAAGCTGGTGATATACAACTGACAGGCGCGGCTATTTGGCAATCCCAATACCTGTCTCAAGGTCCTGATGGGAAAAGCCAGAAATACATAAAAGAAAGTTGTATACCCGAAATCTATATTGGTGCAGATTACAAAAGAAGCAACTGGCTAGTGGGAGCAGGCATTGAAATGATTTCATTAAAACCTCGTACTCAATCGGTAGTAGAAGATGAAGTTTACAAAGTGGATGAACGTGTCACTGCCCTGTCTTACGAAGTTCACATGAAATATACTTCTCCCCTATGGTATGTGGCAGCAAAAAGTATTTTGGGTTCCAATCTTACACAAGTATCCATGCTGGGCGGATACGGTGTAAAATCCACTGATGCCCGTACGGGAGAACAAGAGTATTCCCCCAACCGGAATTCTAGTTCATGGCTGAACATTGCATACGGTAAGAAATGGAAACCGGCTGTTTTTTTAGGTTATATGAAAAATTTAGGAACGAGTGACGAAATAAGTAAAATGTATGGTACAGGAACCAATGTAGACCAATTGGTAAGCACCAGCGCAGAACTAACCTATAATGTGCCTCACTGGAAATTGGGAGTTGAATACAATCTTACTTCCGCATGGTATGGTTCCATGAAAAGTTCTAACGGAAAGATTATTGATACTCATTCTGTTTCAAACAACAGACTGGTAGCAACAGTTTTGTTCATGTTCTGAAAAGTACAAAATAAAGAATATAAAAAAGGCAGCTTTCGAAAAGGCTGCCTTTTTTATATATAGCAGAAAATTAATTATTCACCTTTGATAGCTGCAACACCCGGAAGAATTTTTCCTTCAATTGCTTCCAACAAAGCACCGCCACCGGTAGAGATATAAGAAACCTGGTCAGCCATGCCGAACTTGTTGATACAAGCTACAGAGTCACCACCACCGATCAATGAGAATGCACCGTTTTTAGTTGCTTTTGCGATAGCTTCAGCGATAGCACGTGAACCGGCAGTAAAGTTATCGAATTCAAAAACACCGGCAGGACCGTTCCACAGAATAGTCTTGGCATCTTCAATAGCAGCAGCAAATGCTTTCTGAGTTTCAGGACCTGCATCCAAACCTTCCCATCCGTCAGGAATATTATTTGCAGGAACAACCTGAGTATGAGCATCGTTAGAGAATGCATCAGCAGCCACACAATCAGAGCCCAATACCAAATTCACACCTTTAGCTTTAGCCTTAGCAATGATATCAAGAGCCAAATCCAATTTGTCATCTTCTACGATAGAATTACCAATTTTTCCACCTTGAGCTTTTGCAAAAGTATAAGTCATACCACCGCAAAGAATCAAGTTATCCACTTTATCCATCAGGTTTTCAATGATACCAATCTTAGTAGACACCTTGGAACCACCCATAATAGCAGTGAACGGGTGCTTGATATCTTTCAGGATATTATCAACAGCTTGAACTTCTTTTTCCATCAAATACCCCAACATCTTGTTGTCCGCATCGAAATAGTCAGCGATAACGGCTGTAGAAGCATGTTTACGGTGAGCAGTACCGAATGCGTCATTGATATAGCAATCAGCATAAGAAGCCAAAGTCTTGGCAAATTCTTTCTGAGAAGCCTTCATCGCTTTCTTGGCATCTTCGTATGCAGGATCTTCTTTGTCAATGCCAACAGGCTTTCCTTCTTCTTCAGGATAGAAACGCAAATTTTCCAACAACAGGACTTCACCCGGTTTCAAAGCAGCTGCAGCATCACCGGCTTTCGCACAATCAGGAGCAAATTGAACAGGTACACCTAATTTTTCAGAAACAGCATCGACAATCTGGCTCAATGAATATTTAGCATTTACCTTACCTTTGGGTTTACCCATGTGTGACATGATAATCAAGCTGCCACCATCAGCCAACACTTTTTTCAGTGTAGGAAGAGCACCACGGATACGAGTATCATCAGTAATTTTACCATTTTCGTCCAAAGGTACATTGAAGTCCACACGGACAATTGCCTTTTTACCGGCAAAGTTGAATTTGTCAATTGTCATCATAATCTCTTATTTTTGTTTATAGTGTATAAATACAATCTCGCTTATTTTGGGTGTTGCAAAGTTACTAATATTTTTTATTAGCAGTGTGTCAGGGGGGTAATAATTTTACTTGAAATGAAAAAAGAGGATAAAAAGCACTTTTTTTGAGAAAATCGAAAAAAAAATCATTTTTCCACTAGGGTTGTTTCCAGCTATCCTGTTCTATATACAAAATGCAGAAAGAATGAAAACCGAATTGCTACATAAATATTTCAGAGGAGAAACCACCGAAAAAGAGGAAAACCAGATTGTGGAATGGGTAGAAAGCAGTGTAGAAAACAAGGAACACTTTCTAAAAGAGCGAATGCTGTTTGATGTCACCCTTTTTTCTGACGGTTCGAACATACAACGGAAACCGAAAGGGCATCTGTACCTGTACCCACTGATTGCCATTGCCGCCATGCTGGCTATTGTTTTTGTAATGGATTTGCCACATATGCATAAACCTAAACAACAATTGTCACAAACCATCCGTATTCCAGCAGGTCAACGTGCACAGATGGATCTTCCTGACGGTTCTATAGTATGGTTGAATTCCCAAACCACACTAACTTATGATGAAAACTTCGGTAAAAAAGACCGTAAAGTCACGTTAGACGGAGAAGCCTATTTCGAGGTGGCACACAATAAGGAGATTCCTTTTTATGTGCAGACAGAAAACATAAAGGTGCAAGTCACCGGAACAAAATTCGATGTATGCTCCTATAAAGGTTCAAACAGCTTTATAGCCAGACTGATAGAAGGTTCCATCAACTTGCTTACCAACAATGCAAAAGAAGAAAAGCCAATTACCAGCCTGACAAAAGGAAAGTATTTCTCAATGGAAAACGGCAAATACAAAACGGGCGAAATGAGCAGTAACAATGCTTTGGCATGGATGCAAGGCATTTATTATTTCGATGATGTTCCGTTTAAAGAGTTACTGGACAAGATTGCTCTATATTATAATTATAAGATAACAGTGAAGAATCCTAAAATCTTAGAGAACTACCGCTGCACTGGTAAATTCAAAGATTTGGACGGCATAGAGCATATACTAAAAGTTATACAAAAAGACCATCCGTTTAAATACAATATTGATAACGAACATAACAAGATAACCATAGAATAAAATCACAATAGAAGTTTAACCTTAAAAAATGAACTGTTATGATTACATAAAAACCTTTGAAAAAAGAATCGGAAAGTACCCCCATACTCCCCGATTCGACAGCTAACAATTGACCTTAATCAAATTTATTAACTTAACACATTACAAAGATATGAGAAAAATTTCTTTGGAAGGGTACTTATGCCCAAAAAGTTTAGCTTTTAAACAAATATTACGAACTATGAAGATCACCTTAATTCTTCTGTTAACCACAGCATTCAGCGCATTCAGTATGGATGTACACTCTCAGAACGCCAAAGTCAGTCTGGATACCAACATCATGAAGGTAGCCCAATTGATTTCTGCCATCGAATCACAAACTAATTACCTGTTTGTCTATAGTAAGAAAAATGTAGATCTAAGCCGCAAGGTAAAAATCAACGCAAAAAATAAAGCCGTATCCGAAATTCTAGATGAAGTTTTTTCCGGAACTGGTATCACTTATGTTATGGAAGGTAAAAACATTGTTTTGACAAAAGAAAGCAATATAGCCCGTGAGGAAGTAAAACAGCAAAATACAATTACTGTTAAAGGTGCTATAACTGATATGCAAGGTGAAGCAATTATCGGTGCAAACATTATTCAACAAGGTACTACTAACGGTACAATTACCGATATTGACGGTAACTTTACGTTAGAAGTTCCGGCTGATGCACAACTGGTTATATCTTATATCGGTTATAAAAAAGTCATAATTCCAGTAAACGGAAAGACTAATTTTACCATTAAAATGGAAGATGATGCATTGAAACTGGAAACTGTTGTAGTAACCGCTATGGGTATTAAAAAGAAAGAAGCCTCTTTAACTTATTCCACTCAGCAACTGAATGGTGACGAACTGAATAAAGTAAAGGACGCTAATATGATCAATTCATTAGCCGGTAAATCTGCCGGTGTGCAAATAACAAAGAGTTCATCCGGTCTGGGAGGTTCGGCAAAAGTATCTATCCGTGGTGCACGTTCAGCATTCGCCAGTGGTAACAACCAACCGTTATATGTCATAGATGGCGTTCCTATGCTGAATATCACAACAGAATCAACAGCCACCGTTATGGGAGGTGAAAATGACGGGGTCAACCATGACTCTGGTGACGGTGTTTCCAACTTGAACCCTGATGATATTGAAAGTATGAGTATATTAAAAGGTGCGTCTGCCGCTGCTCTCTATGGCTCCCAAGCTGCCAACGGTGTTATTTTAATTACTACAAAATCAGGGAAAGCCGGTATGTCAAGAGTTACATTCTCCTCTAACCTGACAGTAGACCATGCTGTCAGCCTGCCGGAATTTCAAAACAATTATGGACAAACTGCCGATGGTACCAGCAGTTGGGGCGACAAAGGAAATCTGACAGACTATGATAACGTAGGTAATTGGTTTGGCAATGGTATTACAGCCATCAACTCTTTAACCTTCCAAACAGGTAATGACAAAATGCAAACTTACTTTTCTTATGCCAATACCCGGGGAACAGGTATCGTGGACTCAAATAAGCTTCAAAAGCACAATATTACTTTCCGTGAAACAGCCAGTTTCTTTAATGATCGTTTAAAATTGGACGGAAATGCCAGTTTGATGACACAAACTATCCGTAATACTCCTGCCGGAGGTGGTTATTATCTGAATCCGCTGGTTGGCTTGTATTCTTTTCCCCGTGGTGCCGATCTGGCTCCCTACGCTGAAAACTTTGAAGTTTTCGATACTGACCGCAATATGAACTTACAGAATTGGTATACAAAAAATGAAGACGGCTCATTCAGCGAATGGGATCAGAATCCGTACTGGATAAAAAATCGTGTGACCAACAAGAGTAAACGTTACCGTGCATTAGCTTCTATCAGTGCAAATATAAAAGCAACTGACTGGTTAAGTATCCAGGCACGCGGGAATGTAGACTATGTAAGTGATAAGTTTGACAACAAGATGTATGCATCAACAGCAGCAAACATTGCCGGAAAAAATGATGAAACAGGGTTACCTAACGGACGCTATGTATGGTCGGATGAACAAAACTTCCAAGTATATGGTGATTTCATGGCCATGTTCAACAAAACCTTTGGTGATTTTTCCATCAATGCCGCATTAGGAACCAGCATTAACGTCAGCAAAGCCAATTCTTTAATGATCGACTCCAAAACAGCATCTTTATATCGTCCTAATGTATTTACCGTTTCCAATATTATATTCTCTTCAAAGGGATATATCAACCAAACAATTGATGCGAAACGTACTATACAATCTTTATTTGGTACAGCACAAGTGGGTTGGAAAGATGCTATTTATTTAGATATTACAGCACGTAATGACTGGTCTTCCACCCTGGCAAACACAGAAAGTATGAAAAATGGATTTTTCTATCCGTCAGTAGGTTTGACTTGGATTATGAGCAACAGCATCAAACTACCGGAATGGATCAATTTTTCAAAATTCCGTGGTTCATTTGCACAGGTCGGCAATGACCTTCCCATCGGCATCACCAATTTAGCTGACATCATTCAATGTGGTGGAAGTATCCAAACAAACGATATAGAACAACGTGGTGATTTGAAACCGGAAATCAGTACTTCCATTGAATTCGGTACAGAATGGAAGTTTTTCAATAATCGCTTCGGAATTGACTTTACATGGTATCGTACAGATACAAAAAACCAACTGTTAAGAGTAGCCAATCCGGCTGGTTCACTTTATGCGTTCCGTTATATCAATGCAGGTAAAATTCGTAACACTGGTATCGAATTGACACTAGAGGGTACTCCTTTTATGAATGAAAATTTCCGTTGGAAAACCGCTGTAAACATGTCCATGAACAGAAACAAAGTTGTTTCCTTACACAAGGACTATAAATCATTCCGCTACGGTTCTGAAGGATTCTCCATGGCTTATGACATGTGGGTAAAAGAAGGTGGAAAACTGGGAGATATTTATGGAAACGGATTCGAAAGAGATGAAAATGGTAAGATTAAATTAAACGAGACAGGAAATCCAATCAAAGTTACAGGTAACAATACTTTACTAGGCAATGCTAATCCTGATGCTTTATTAGGATGGAGCAATACCTTTACTTACAAAGGATTTACTTTGTATTTCTTGATTGATGCACGTATCGGAGGAGATGTCATGTCATTGACACAAGCACATCTTGACGCAATGGGAGTCAGCAAAGAATCCGGAGAATCCCGTGATCGCGGTTATGTGGAATATGAAGGCATCCAATTCAAAGATGTTCCTAACTTCTATGGTACAGTCGGAGGACGTAACGGCATCTCAGAATACTATATGTATGATGCAACGAATGTACGCTTACGAGAATTGACACTAGGCTATTCATTCCCGGAAACCCTCCTTGCCAAAACCAAATTCATCAAAGGATTAGATCTCACATTGGTTGCACGTAACTTATTCTTTTTGTACAAAGATGCTCCATTTGACCCGGATGCAACTTTATCAGTAGGTAATACTCTGCAGGGCGTTGATGTTTTCGGCATGCCGACTACACGTAATATTGGTTTCAACGTTAAATTTACATTCTAATTTTAAAACAAAGACATTATGAAAAGTTCAAAATATATTTCAATTTTATGCGTGGGAAGCCTTCTGAGTTTAGCCTCATGCACAGACGGATTCGAATCTGACAATAAAATCAACGGTAGTTTTGATGATACCGTAAAAGAATATGATTTCCAAAAATACACTACTAACTTTGAGACAATTCAAAAAGGTATTTATTTTAACTACGACTGGGGAGAAGGCACCACTTGGCCTTGGCAGACATTCCAAAACTTGAATCATGATATGTTCTCAGGATATTTTCATGATTTTGCCTCCAAATTCAGCGATAAAAATACAGTATATGCATTAGAGGCCGGATGGACAGCCAGTGCGTGGAATTATACTTATAATTATATATTTCCAGTAGCCCATAAATCAACATTAATTACACAAGATGAAGCCAAATACAAACATTTTTATGGTGCGACCCTTATTTTAAAAGTAGAAGCCATGCACCGTATAACTGATACTTATGGCCCTATTGTCTATTCTTAATTCGGAAAAAACGAAACAAACTCTGTTGATACCCAGGAAGAAGCTTATAAAGCATTCTTTGATGATCTGGATAAAGCTGTAGACGCATTGGATACTTATTTGAAAGAAGGCGGCAAAGAAGATGGCGTGAAAAGCATTAATATGTGCAATTGTCCTACAGCCAGCAGATGGATAAAATTTGCCAATTCATTACGTCTTCGTCTAGCTATGCGCGTATCTAATGTAGATAAGACACTTGCTACCAGTGAAGCCCGAAAAGCATTAGAAAACTCTTATGGTGTCATAGAATCTTCTGATGAAAACATACAAATCTCCGGTAAGGGGTATCAAAACCCGTTAGCAGGTGTTGCCGGTTGGGGAGAAACCTATATGGGAGCAACAATAGCTTCTGTCCTAAACGGTTATGAAGATCCACGCATCAGTATATATTATAATCCGGCGACATTGGCAGAGCATACAGAGGAATATCTAGGAGTACCTCAAGGAGTATATGCCAAGGACGGTGACCCCAATTATTACCAAAGCTATTCCTTTATCAACACCCAAACAATCACAGCATCCACACCCGCCGTTCTTCTGACAGCAGCAGAAACTTGGTTCTTACGTGCCGAAGCATCTTTACGAGGTATCAATCCGAAAAACGAAAGCGCAAAGCAATGTTATGAAACCGGTGTCCAAACTTCATTCAGCCAATGGGGTGCCGGAGATGCAAGCCTATATCTGACAAGTAAAGGTAAACCGACAGATTACATTAATTACGCAGCAGGCCCCGGAAAAGACATGAAAGCATTAATAACCACCACTCCCAATTTTGACGATGCAGCTAATCAAGAAGAACAACTTGAAAAAATTATCACTCAAAAATGGATTGCTTGCTGGCCAGAAGGCATGGAAGCATGGGCAGAACAGCGCCGTACCGGATATCCGAAATTATTCAAAGTACAAACCAACAACAGCAATGGTACAATTGATACAGACATCATGATTCGCCGCCTCCCCTTCTCACAAGATGATGCCAAAAAAGATCCTGAGCAGTATAAAAATCTGTGTACGGCTCTTGGTGGTGCAGACAATGGCGGTACACGGCTATGGTGGGACACAGGTAAAAACAACTTTTAATTCATATTTCAGTAACAACTATTATTTATAAGAGAGATTTTTAAATGTTTCACTTAATCAAGGTATTAGCATAAGGCAAAAAGATTTCATAAGACGGGGAGCGTGATGTTTCCCGTCTTTTTCTGTTTTTCATACGGCATTCTATTTTATTTTTCTATCTTTGTTCAAGCTATGAAATAACATACCTATACAGCAAACTTTTTCCGGATATTCATCGTTTAACTGAAAAAAATATATGAAAAAGTTTCTAAGTAATACTATCGTACAACTGCTTATTGCCGTAATTATCGGACTGTTGGCAGGCTTTGTTGTTAATGACGCAGTGCTGGAAGTCGTTATCTGTATAAAGCACATCACGGGACAGATTATATTTTTCCTGGTTCCCCTTATTATTCTGGGATTCATAGCCCCCTCTATTGCCCATTTGCGCAGCAATGCATCAAAGATGCTTTTATTCGCTTTCGGCATAGCCTACCTATCATCTATCGGAGCCTCTTTTTTCGGAGCAGCCGTAGGTTACAATGTGATTCCTTTTCTGCATATAGCCGATGATGCCAATACACTGAAAGCATTGCCGGAAAATTTACTAAAAATAGATATTCCACCGGTCATGAATGTTATGACGGCCCTTGTACTGGCAGCTTTGATAGGACTTGCTACTGCTTGGGTTAAATCGGATGAAATATCAAAACTACTGGATACTTTTCAAAAGATGGTACTTGAATTGGTGAAAAGAGTACTGCTTCCCGTACTTCCCGTATTTATTGCCGCTAACTTCTGCATTCTTAGCTATCAGGGAGCTGTTACGAAGCAGTTACCGGTATTCCTCTCCGTATTGATAGTTGTTATTGTTTGTCATTTCATCTGGCTGTCATTGCTTTATTTCATTGCAGCTGTTTACTCAAGAAAAAATAGTTGGCAGGTATTGAAATACTATGGTCCTGCTTACCTCACAGCATTAGGTACAATGTCTTCAGCAGCTACGCTGGGAGTGGCGTTGGAATGTGCCCGCAAAAGCCCTATCCTTCGAAAAGAAATCAGTGATGTGACGATACCTTTATTCGCCAATATACACCTATGCGGCTCTATCCTGACAGAAACCGTATTTGTACTCACTGTATCCCAAATGCTTTATGGAAGTATGCCCAGTATATTACAAATTACTTTATTCATCCTGTTATTAGGATTATTCGCCATCGGTGCACCGGGAGTACCGGGGGGAACAGTACTTGCCTCTTTAGGGCTAATCATCTCTGTTCTTCACTTTAATGAAGCCGGAACGGCATTACTACTTACGATTTTTGCATTACAGGACAGTTTCGGAACAGCTTGTAATATTACCGGAGATGGGGCACTAACGCTTATTACAGATACTTTCGAAAAAAAGATAGCTTCGAAGCCGAAGGCTTTTAAATAAAGGCTCTCTAATAACTATCTTTTTACTTAAGAGTTTTGTAAAGTTACTTTTTTTGATATTATTGCAAATATTCTCAACCCATACTAACCACAAATCAAAAATAGATACTATGAAACGAAAAACACTTAAAAGAAAAATTTCTATTGTTGGCATTTTAGTTTTTGTCAGTATGATAGTTTATTCATGTTGGCAAGATGAATGGTCCTCCAATGTAACTGATGAAGTTATTTTTGACAGCAATAAAGAATTGACCATTGCTAAAGCAGAACAATGGTATAATGCCACCAATCCCTCAGCTACTACAGTTAGATCCTTAAGTGCTGACGGGCGAATTCCAGCAAAGCCTAATTGGAACAAGGCTAAAGAAAGTAGAAAAGGAGATTTAGAGGTAGTTGAAACGACTCTAATGACAAGCGGTAGTACATTTTTTATGGATAACGAAACAAAAGAAAAATATGAACTACAAGATGATTTGGATAAAATATATAATGTAGTACGCATGGTAATATTGAAGAATCTAGAAACAGGTGAGATTTACAACTTCATCATGGTATTCATAGGTACTTATGATTATTTGATGCATACCACCTCTTTTGAAAACAATTCTTATTTACATCGTGAAGCTGATTTTGATGGAAAAGTTTTATTCTACAATTTCAATTATGGATTGGTAAATGGTTGGAAATATGAATCAGGGAAAATAACAGCCTCCATTTCTCCGGGAACAGAGGAAGGATACCGTATGAGTTTGCAAAGAGGAAGAGGACAATCCGTATGTAATACGGAAATAGACTGGATGGAAAAGCGGAATTGTCATAATGATATCGTTTGGGATCATGAACTGGGGCTGCCCGGCATCGATGTAATTTGCGACAAGTATTTACATCCTGAGTATCATGAAGTTTGCGTTTCATTGGATGATGACGAAATGGATGGCGGAGGTGGTGGATATAATCCTCCTTCAAATCCTCCTGAAACACCTCCTACTCCTTGTAAACGTGCTAAAACATTGTCGCAGGACGCAGCATTTAAATCGCGTATAAAAGATGTGTATAGAAAAACATTTTCTGCAGGCAATACTGTGGAGCAAGGCTTTATACAGACTTCAGGGTCAGCGGATTTTCCTGGTTGGTAAGCTTTCTTTTAAGCGTATAGCCTAGCCA
>OGYC01001030.1_pt1 | contig 25660 bp, 31 predicted proteins | sample 1576461 | NCBI WGS metagenome assembly OGYC01 (sample SAMEA3541569, study PRJEB24748) | human gut metagenome | biome: human gut; feature: human-associated habitat; material: faeces | place: China | collected 2012 | reverse complement strand
CGTGGGCGTTGATGCCCGTCGGCCAGCTTAATGGATCGAGCCGGACAATGAGGTCCGTGCGGCGTTCAGAGGCGCGCGAATAATCGTGGAATTCCTGGGGGACGGTGAGCATATGGAGTTCGCCTACCTTTCTATAAAGCTCCATTTGACGGTTTGATAGCCTTGCGGGATATCGTTTCGATCCAGGCCGTTCAGCTCTGTGGCGGTGATGTCAGAGCCATAAAACTCTTTCGTCTTCTTTGTCATGGTGGTGGCGTCGTAGTAGTTTAGTCGGAAGAAATTTTTCCCTGCGCCCATCTGGCGGAGCTGCGCATATTCCCGCGCAGTCATGTACAGCCAGACGCAGTTGATTTTCTCCTTCTCGGCAAGCAGCTCCTTGTTGAGCAGCGCGCCCTTGCCCACGGTGCGGCTGGCCTTGGTGACAACCTGCGTGACGGTGTGCTCACAGCTGGAGGGCGGCTTGGGGAAGGATTTGCCGTCGATTGCGTAGATGATGGGGATCACCTCCTTTTAAGGTATGAGAAAAGCACACCGTGAACCCTATAAAGAGCTCTAGTGTGCTTTTTTGGCAAGTTTTGCGAAACGGCTTTACGAATGGAAAAGATTCAGGTAGAATATGGGATGAATAGGGAAGAACGACAAAGAGAGGAGAATTGACTTGACTGAAACATTAAACATGATCGCAGCGATCTGCACGATTATCAGCCTGCCGGTATCGATTATAGGGCTGTGCGTGTCAATTTATGCCGCGTCAAACATCGTGAAAATCAGGAACAGCGTATCGACGAACAGCAACAACAGACAACGGATCAAGGGGAATTACAATAACCAGGCGGTAGGTGATATCCACGTTGAAAAGTGAACAATCGGTAGAAGGAGATAACAATCTGCAGGCCGGCAGAGATATTAATCAATATGGAATCTCTTATGCAGATGCAAAAGAGATCGCAATGGATATTTATAGGAATGAACTTCCATACCTCACCAAACTGGCATCCGATAAAGCTTGGGAACGTGTTGAACCGGTGCTCAATGAGATCTTGGCCCAAATTCACCAGAAGAAACCGGAAGCAATCAATGAGTTCGCGGAGCCAGAAGTGCAATATATGCTAGGCAGCGCAATGAAAACGGCCAGTTCCACGGATGACAGCGTGGTTCACGATACGCTGGTTCAATTGGCGGTGGATCATGTTTTTAGTAAAGGACGATCATATGATCGCATTATTGCCGAACAGGCAATGGAGATACTCCAAAAAATGAATCGTGACATTCTTAAGAGCTTACAGGAATTAGCTTTTTGGAATGTGAAATGTAGCTTTGTCGCCGATTATAATATTATAAACCTTTTGACGAAGGGCATTTATTCATTTGATTATGGGACTTATCTTGAATCGATCGGCTGTGCAAAACTAAACAGTAAAAATATAGTTGAAAGAAAAGCCAATTTGTCATCTTCAGATGTTAAATTACGATATTTACAGGTACAGTCTAAGCAAATGTATAAAATTTATGGAATTTATTTTCATGTAGATATTTCTAAAATTGAGGCATTATCAGTTGAATTGTTTAGAAAGAAAATTAGCAAAGAAGATTATAAAATCAATTGAAAATCAAAAAATAAGCCTTCAAATGTTCACTTCCTCAATGCCCTATACATGGATCGCGGAGGTAGCTTATAAGCTATTATGTCTAGAGGTCATCGATGAAAAGGAGCTATCGAATGCGTTAGATATATCCATACCGAAAATGTTTTATTCGAGAGAAGATATACTTGCGCTTATAACAAAAAAGCAACATCAATATGCCGTGAATCCTTATATCTTTGATTATGATTTAACGCCTGTTGGATATAAGATTCAGGAATGCCTTCCTCCGATGATAGAGATGCACGGGCGTACTGCGGATGAATTTAACAGATTAACGTTAGATGGCTTTATACGCCAAGTTCAAAGACAAACCCGCACCTGATCACAAGTGCGGGCGTTTCCCTTATTCGTAGTGCGTCCACATACTGTAGATCGCAACCGCTTTTTCATCTTCATAGACCTTGTACACCAGCCGATGCTGGACGTTGATCCGGCGGGAATAAAATCCGTTGAGATCGCCCACCAGCTTTTCATAGGGCGGCGGGTTCTGCCACGGGTTTTCCTTCAGGATATCGACCAGCGACTTAGCCTTTTTGGATAACCCGCTCTGCTTGAGCTTCTGTAAATCCTTCTGCGCGCGTTTTGAGAGCTTGACCTCATACATCCCTACCACTCCAAATCATCCGCATTTGCCATACTGTCAAGCGGCTCTTTCGAGCTTTCAAGGATGGCCTCTGTCAGTCCGGGAACCGCCGCGATATGCAGCGTTTCCATCAGGCCGTTGTATTCCTCTTCGCTCATGATGACCGCATTTCCCTTTTTGGTATTGACATTGATGACGTCATTGTAGGTAATGGCCTGGTCAATATACTCAAACAGATTCTTGCGCAGGTTCGTAATATTGGTATTTGTCATTTGCTTCGCCTCCTGCTCTCAGTATATGTACATTATACCGTACATATACTGAGAATGCAAGGGTTTCAACAATTTAACTGGCGTACTTCACCCGATACTTCTTACCCTTCGCCGCGATCGGGCGAGGGTTGCCGTGCTCTGCGAGCCAATTGCGCACCATGTCGAGCACCGGGGCCTTGTAGCGGTCGTAGTCTGCTGCGTGGCCGTTGCGGTCATAGGGTGCATGGACGATCATCTGCTCCGGAATGGCGAGGGTGGAGACGATCGCGCCGACGGCCTGCGCATGGGGCTTGCCGGACGCTTCGGACAGGATTCCAAGCGCTTCGGCCATTTCCGTGAAGTCGTATGTAAGCTCATCCACCTCCAGCGGCGGCGTAGGGAGTTTGAGGCCCTCGTTGCGGTAAAGATCGGTCAGGGCCAGCACCTTGTAGCTCGGCTGGATGCCGGCGCTGTCGTAAGCGTCAATGAGCATCCGGGCGGAGCGGTTGGCTGCATTCAAGGCCATTGCACGGGCGCGGAGCTTGCGGGATTCGTCGTCCGGGAGTGCTTTGCCGGTTTTGATACGCTCCCGCATCTGTTCAAAGGCGGTGACATAGGCGGCGGTGAACAATACACCCTTCTGGCCGGTGAGCTTGTTTGCGACCATGTCGCAGCCTTTCTTGGTTAAGAGGTAACAAGGGCGGATTTCTCCTTTGCTGTCTGGGTAGGTGCTTTCGAGGAAGAAATCAACCAAGGGAAAATTCCCTTCGTTAAGATAATCGCAATAAGAGCGAATGGCCTTCATCAAATCGTAATGCGGCCTGTCGATCATCTTTGCCACCTCGCGGCTGTCGGTCAGAAGTTGTCCGTTCTTCTCAAATACTTTCAGTTCGTTCATGCTGCTTTTCCTCCTTTTTCGTCGCACATTTTGCATTAACGATTTGGTCAAGGTTTGCAATTTCCACTGCCATCTCACGCAGTGAACAGTTTAGCAGGCTTTCGTACCTGCCGAGACGAGTGGCAAGATTGGCATATGCCCAAGGCTCGTTGACGTTTTCTGCGCCGACCCGCTCTTCGCCGACTGATTCGGTATAGATGGATAGCGCATCGTAAATCTGCTGTAGATTCATGCAAATTTCTTCAAGGTCTAATGCTGATGACATAAAAATACCTCCTGAACTTCGTTGAAATTCCAGAGGTAGTCTGATATAATAGATTTATCAGACTACGGTCTGGTGTGGATAGAACATTCGGGACGGTCGCCAAACTCAACCCCGTTTGTTCTATTTTTTTAGGCCTTCATAAACCTTCTGAATTCCCTCACGGATAACCTCCGCTTTCGTTTTGCCTGTAGCCTCACAGCAGAATTCTAGCATTTCCCTATCCTGATCAGATAGCCGTAATTCTATTCTTCCGGTTTTAGGAGCCTCAGTAGGTCTGCCTGTTCTTGGGGACATTTTACGCCTCCTTTCTTTTGTACGGACATATATTAACTTATTTACGTACAAAAGTCAAGACACATTTAAAATTAATCACATGTGACACCTATAAAGTATTCCATTGCCTTAATGTTGTAAATAGTATAACTTCACAAAGATTTGGAAGGTTGACAAAAAGCCAAATACTCGTAAAGTATTTGACCCGTTGTTTAAATTTCAAAAAAGAATAAAAACTATGGATTATATAACTTTTTAGAAGAGACAAAAAAATGGTCATTTTGACGAACGAATTTTTTTAGTAGCATCATAAATGTATTTTTTTGACTATTTGTTTGTTTTAACCGCTTGCAAAATCTTGTAAAATATGCTGTAATAAAGGAGTAAAGACAGGCAAGCGATTGGCTGTGTTTGCTGTCAGGCTCCGCGAGTGGCCTGTGGATTGAAATAATTTGGAAGATGAAGAGGCCCGCCGCGTTCAAGTCAGGCTCCACACGGGGCCTGTGGGTTGAAATTTTGACGGGTTGTTGTCTATTGACTTAACGTTCTTGTCGCACCCCTCGCGGGTGCGTGGAATTCTTGCAACGTGTTATGGCACAAACAAGCTTTAGGGAGGAATGTACGGTTGAGTATTAAAGATGTTTTAAAGCAGAATGGTTGCACAACGGCTATGTACGGCGGATCGATTAAGGCAGCGGAAAAAATGCTGCTTCCGGATGAAACGGTTATATCGGCATTAACATCAATTGTCGCTGAATTACCTTCTGGCCACCAGATTCATCCGAATACTCACATAAAAGACAAAGAGTCCGGTGTTGTTGTTCTTACAAATAAACGATTGTTTTTTGTTCAAAGCATCTTAGGGCAGTGTCACTCCAAAGAGATTCTATTAACGGATATACAGTCAATAGATCAAAAAAATGTGATTGATATTATGATGTCCAGCGTACTTAGAATTCAGGGGATCACCATATCGTTTGAAATGGACGGAAAGAAGAAGCAATTATCTGCTTTCGCTGATAAAATCAACCAAGAGCGTATCCAAAGTAAAAGTGCCGGGGCACACGCTGCGAATTCTTCCGTTGGAAGCCTTGACGATTTAGAGAAACTAGCAAATCTCATGGATAAAGGTATCATTACAGCCGAGGAGTTCGAGACAAAGAAAAAGCAAATATTAGGTCTTTAATGATACCTCGCGGGGCTCCCCATAACCGGGGAGCCCTCTTTTCATTTCTCCACAAACGGCCAGGAGATATCCTGATACAGAATCGGGATTTGCGTCACACGGTCCGCGAGCTTGACGGTATAGGTCAGATCGCCGCTGTAAAACTGCCCCTCCCGGATCGTCCCCGTGCCCTCGTCGTAGTAGCGCAGCCGAAAGAAGTTTTTGCCCGCGCGCATTGCTTTGAGCCTGCGGAGCTGGGGAAGGGTCATCTCCGACCACTTCACCGAGATCGACAGCTTTTCGGCCAGCAGTTCCTTTGTCATATACGCGCCCGGCCCAACGGTGCGCTGCGCGTCCGTGACGATCTGGCTATCCGTGTATTGGATGCTGGACATGTCGGGAGGCGCTGGAAACGGCACGCCGTCCACAGCATAGACCATAATAATCACACCTTTACTTTGATGTACCCAGCGCGGTTACCCTCGCGGAAAACCGGCTTTGCAACTAGCCGGCCAACCTTCTGGCCATCCATATAGACATCGCCCATGATAGTGGCTTTCTTGCCGAGATTGCTATTGTTGATGGCGTTGAGGACGGGGCTATAGACATTGCCCAGCTCCTCTCGGACGATTTGCCGGATCAGGCCTTCCGGGGCCTCCAGATTGCGGCCGTGCGTCTGGTCGCCGAGAATGGCCGCGAATTGCTGGTTGGGCGGGATCACTGCGCCGGTGGCGAGGCGAGGTATTTGCACTTGCGGGATTAGGGGGATGCTGAATCCCAGCGATTTACCGCCGATGCCGGGAACCCAGGACGGCACGTCGAAGCTGAGCTTGTTGATGCCGCGAACCAACACGTTGATTCCCCGGATAAAAAAGTTTATGAAAGATTCAACCATCGTAATCCATCCATTCACATAGCCCTTAAAGGCTTTTTTGATGAAATCAAACGCTCTTGTAAACGCGCCTTTGATTCCGTCCCATAGGCCGGAGAAGAAATTTGAAATCGGCTCCGTAACGTGTTTGTGAAACCAGTCCCCGGCTTTGTTCCAGGCGTCTTTGATTTTGTTCCAGCATTCTATGGCTTTTGCCTTTATTTCGTCCCAATGGCGGATGCAGAGAACAATGACAGCTATTAATGCGCCAAGGATGATTGTAACGAGGCCCGCTTTTGTTTGGGCAAATTGGAGCGCTAGCCCAACTCCTTTTATGATCCCGGAGGCCACCGCGCCAACTGCATTCCATATGCCGATAGCAACGTTGACAAGCCCCCATGCCGCAGCAAAGCTGCCAATGATAATTGTGATCGTCTCAACTGTTTTTTGATGGCTGCTTATCCAGTCAGATATCCGGGTCAGCGCATCGGCAATCCATCCCAGCACAGACACGATCACGCCGCCCGTCCACTTCGCGACGGGCTCGAGAAAATTATCCCAAAGCCAGAGGAACAAAGGCTTTACAGCCTCCAACACACTACCGATCAGTTTAATCGCACCCGCGATCACGTCGAGAACGGCCGGAAACAGGCATTCCATCGCCCACTTTGCCAATGGGCCCGCGATGTTATCAAGAAACCACGACAAACCATCAAATAGCCCTGCCACGATTGGGGAGGCGGCCTCCGCGACACGGGCAAGCGATTCACCCAGCGGCTTCAAGTCAATGGCAAGAAGTCCAGAGAAAAACCGGGAGAACGCTTCTTTCAGCCCATCGAAAGAACTGGTGACACTACTAAAATCAACCCGCCGAAGCGGCTCCAGCATCCTTTCAAACGATTCCCGCACCCGGTCGGCCAGCCCAACAGTTTCCTCCGATATCCCGACTGTCTCAAACATATCCTGCGGTGCAGGCTTCCCATTGTCCGCAGATGCGCCTGTTTGCTTCTGCTCGGAGATGTTGTTTACTTGATCGAATGATGCCAGCGAGCCCATCTCCTTGTCGGCATCCTTCGCCGTCTTTGCGGTATCCGCCACGCTTTTTGCGTAGTCCACCGCGGCATATTTCGCCTGTGTGAACGTCGTCGCATTCCCAAACAGCCGGGCTGAAAACGCCCCAACCGCGTTCATGGCCGTGACAAACGCATTGGCCACGGTTTGGATGATTGGCGTAAGGGCCTGTAACGCTGGCGCGCAGGCGGCAGCAATCGAATTGCGCACCTGCAAAAAGGACGAGGACAGGCCGGACATTGATCCATTGAAGGACGTGCTGGCTTGCGCCAAGTCTGCGAAGCCGGCTTTCATGGCCTCTATGGCTTTGCTTACGCCCATATAGAGCATCATACTTTTCAAGGCAAGCCCAAGGTTCAGCGCACCCCTAGATGCTGATTTAGCCGACTTCCCGACCCCCAACAGCCCCGCTGATGCTTTCTTGCCGCTCTTGGAGGTTTGCTTTAGCTTTTCGTTGAGCTTTTGCGTGCTGGCCGCGCTTTTTTGCGTCTTTTCCTGATGTTCCGCCAGGGCAGTGCGCTCGTCGGCAAGCTGCTGCGTGTTTTCTGCTATTTGCCGTTTTAGGTCTGCGGCGGACTTTTCGGCTTCCTTCTGCGCGGCGGCGAGTTGCTGATGCTTGTCGGCCGCTTCCTCTGCTGCCTTGACAAGCTTTTGGTATTCGGCGTTTGAGGAGAGTGCGTCATTTGTGAGTTGGTCTACCTTAGCGTCATCAAAGCCAAAGTCGTGTTTGTATCGCTCGTTTTCCTGGAAATTATGCATCTTATCTCCGGCTGCCGCCGCTTTGCTCGCAGCCTCCAATGTCGCCTGCGCGGCCTTCTCGGCCTTTGCCCGCATCTGGTCATAGGATTTGCCTAGCGCGGCGTTTTCCTTCTCCAGGTCCTTGATCCGCTGCGCGCTCTTTTCCAGCGCTTGCAGGTCTTTTTCAGCCTGCCGCGCATCCGATTGGATCACCAGCTTAATCGAGCCTTTCACCATCGGTGTCGCCTCCTTTATTTCAACCCACGCTCTCCTACACGGAGAGCGACCTAATCATCGGGATTCAGTTTTGCCATAAATTCTTCCTCCGCGCTGCGCGTTTGTGCGTCCTTCTCGCCGGGCAAATCGAGGATATCCCGCAGGCGGTAATACACCGCCCGTTCCTCCTTGGTGAGCTTGCCCTGCTGCTTCTGCTGGCGCAGGTGCAGCATCTGCTGGAACATGCAGTCCGGGTCAAGGTCGAGGAAGAAGTAGCAGAACTTCCACCAGTGCAGGTATTTCACCGTTTCAAGGTCAATCCCATGCGTCTGCCGGATGGCGGAGTAAATGTACTTCGCATCCTTCGCAAAGCTGTAGATCCGCCGGGCAGGAGAACCGGCTTCCCCTTCCTTCTCTTCGCCGCAGTTCAAAAAATATACCGCCAGCTCGCAGGCTTTCTGCGTGTCCGGCGGTATCTCTTTGTACAGCAGGCGGAGCATGACCAGCGTTTTTTCCCTGGCCGTCAGCTCTTGGTCCTCCCAGGCGAGGATACATTTCAGGCCGATGCGGTAGTCAGTGTTCAGCGCATATTCCCGCCCGCCGATCTCGACGGAGGTCGGGAACCGTCCGGCCAGGATGTTCATTTCTTCAACGCCCTCTTTGATTCGTTCAGGTATGCGGCGACCTTGCCCGCCCGAGACTCTTCAAAATGCGGCGCAAGGCCGGTGAAGAACTGCTCGATCGCAGACAGGCTCAGCGCCCCGCCGAACACCATTTCACTTGTGCCTGTGCCGAACACTGTATCGATCTTCGTATAGAGATCTTCGCAGGCCTCGCGCAGAAATTGGAGGCGCGCGCGGATGTTCTGCGGGATCCCGTATTCATCCACACTGTTGTCGACTTCCAGCTCCTGCGCCCTGGCCTCATATGTCTTCTCCGCCTGTTGCAGCTCGCCGATCAGGTCGTAAACGCGCTCGACGAAGCATACGTCGTCGGGATTGAAGTGCAAATCCCCGACGTGGGCGCCGTCGCGCTCAATTGGGATGGTTAATCCAGTTTGAATCTTCATGTTTCATGCTCCTTTCAAGCGAGCGCGGAGCCGGCGGCCGTAAAGGTTACAACGCCGCCCGCGATCGCCGCCGTCCCGTAGGTGCGCTCACCCGTCCAATGGATGTTGTAGGGGATAGAGAGGCCCGCCGTATCGCCGCCATAGGACTGCACGGCGACAATGCCTTTCTGCGTCCAGGCGTCATACTTGCCGGACGCGTCCGCGAAAATGTTGACGCACAGGAACTCCAGCTCAACATCAGTCAGTGTCTTGCGGTATTTCACGATATCGTAAAGGATCGGGAAAAGCTTGCTGTCCTTCCGGCAGCGGTAGGGCTCGACGGATGTCTGTTCCTCATAGCGGTCAAGGGTTGTGGTGGTAACGCCGGTCACGTCCGCAGTGGTCTCAACGTTGGGGTTGAGCTCGATGGACATGTCCTCAATCTTATCGCCCTGTAGCTCCCATTCGGGACTTTCACCGGTCGCTACGTTTGCAAAGAGCTTAAATTCTTCGCGCTTGACATAACCTTTGCCGGTAATTGTAGGTTCGCTCATGTATCATATCTCCTTTCAAAAATAAGCTGGATTTGAATTTGATAAGTGCCGAGGCCGCTGTCGTCGATATCCATCAGCATCACATTGCTGACGCTAATCTCAGATACCCTGTATGGATCGGGCAATGCGGGAAAAATCTCATCTCGGTTACGCTCCTCCAACCAGTTGCAGAAGGAATCCAGAAAGTCATAATTGTCCCGCCGGTCTGCCTCGTCACCGCTATGCTCCCGAGCCCAAAAAACGTAGCTGTTCTGGTAGGTAACGTTTCCGAGAATATCCTTTGACGCCACGCCGCTGCCAGCAGGGGCCAGTGCATAGCTTGACGGCGCGTTCGGCGTCAGGTCGGTCAGTATCATCTCCATACCGTTAAATTCCATAAGATAATCCTGCAAGGTTTTGATGATGCTCATACTGCTTTCCCTCCAAGCTTCTTGGCGATCTCGCCGAGGATTTTCTGCCGGTCGTCTGCCCACATGCGGACGTCCCAGTGGGAGCCGCGCATAGGCGCACCGTGGTAATGCAGCGGCTTCCCGGCCAGATGCTTTGTTTCCCCGAACCGTGCCCAGGAGGAGCCGTTCGGGGCAAGCATGAGCTGGCCGAAATACTGATACTGTGCATAGGGCGTGTTGTAGAGGATACCGTCCTCCAGCACCTCGTTCTGCGGGCTGTGTGCCAGAATGCCGTTTTGAAACGGCGTATATTTCTGCATGTGCCGGTAACATTCGCTCACCAGCATTTTCTGTACCGGACCGCTCGGTGTAAGGCCAAGCTCCCGGAGGAAGGCTTTCGCCTTAATATTGGATACCACTATAATTTTCACTTCGCCGTCACCTCCAGATGGTCCATGCCACTGCCAAACAGCTTGCAGTCCGCCGACACGATGCTCCGCACGTCGTCGAAGCCGGAGAGCTCCTTTGCGGCGCTATGGGCAATCGGGATATTGATCTGGCCGCGGCAGATATAGTCGCCGGGCTGAAGCGTCCAGCCGGAGCGGTATTTCCGCCATTCCTGCGGCTTTTGATAGCCCCTAACGGACATGGGGATGATAATGGTTGCATTAGATGAAGAGACCGCCCCGGTTTTCCGCAGGACGGCCCCTTCGATATCGTTCCAATACACACCAGTCAGAACAGTGCGTTTCCATTTTTCCGCGTTTTCCTCCACATATTTGTTGTAGAGAGTCACGGCATCCGGGAACATGCTCATATCCATTCCACCGTCCTCATAAGCCCCGCGGGGCCGAGATAGAGGCGAGCTGCCTCCAGCAGGGCACTTTCTTTCGATTTACCGCTGGAGGCGTAGGTCCGTGACCAGCTGCCAACAGACTGGCTGACGATCTCTCCGCCCTCCTCGTTGCGCTGCCAGGCCTCGGCGACGGCACAGGTCGCCATTTTGACTGCCTCGTCATCTAAATGCTCTGCCGCACTGCTGACGGTTTGCAGATACGCGCACGCTCGAGCGGCCAAACGGCGAAAATCATCTGGCGGGATAAAGCTGCCCAGATAGGTGTTGATGTAGTAATCATAATCCACCATAGACAGATTCCCCCGATCAGGCGGTCTTCGGCTCAATTGCAATCCCTTTTAGGACGGCCGCTTTCAGGGTGTTTTTCAGGGCCACACCTGCAATCAGCTCCACTTCGCCCTTTTTAACGGCGCCCGGTGCGTTTAGGTCAGGCATGTAGCTGTTGATCACACTGTTGCCGGTCGGAGATATGCCGTGGAAGCCATCCAGGCCCATCACGACGGCATAGATGGACGTGCTACCGGCCGCACTCGCCGAAGCGGCGCTAGTTTCCACTACGTCCACTGTTGCGGATCCATTGTAATACTTACCTGCATCCAACAAATCAATGCCGTTGTAGGTCTCTACGACACGGCCAAAATCATCCTTGGTCCGATCGTAATAACCGGCCCGGCGGGCGGCGGAGCGTACGCGGTTGAGCATTTTTTTATTCATGAGCAGCATGGAGGGCGTGCCATCCAGCACAGAGAGGAAGGCATCCAGTTCATCGAGAAAAGCCTGCGCATTGCTATCCAGCTCCGCGGAGGAGGTCAGGCTGACCGTGCTGGTGATCTCTGTGGATGTGCCGGAGAGCAGCTTTTTCAATCCGTCGAATGTGTTGGTTACATATCCCGCGCCGCTGGCCGTGGAGGTGCCGTTGATTACCAGGTTGTGGAAATAGTTGCTGGTTGCCTTGATCTTCTGTTCCGCCTGGAAGGCCAGCTCATCCACAGCACCGGAAGTGCTCTGGATCACGCGATCCAGCTGGAAACTGCCGCCCATGATAATGGCCTTCGTAGTTTTCTCCGTACGCTTCGCCTCTCCGGGCGTATATTCGCTGTTGATGGTGCGTACAGCGGCAGTCGACGGGGTAAGCAGCTGTACATATCCGTAAGACAGGGTACTGCCGCCGGTACCGGGGGAAATGGAATTGTCGAATGTTAGCCGATCCAGCAGCAAGGAACTGCGCTGGAATGTGTCAATAACCTGCTGGTCTACTTTGTTAGTCATGCCGACCTTGGCTTCTGCTAAAGTGATAGGCATAAATCAAATCATCCTTTCAAGTCATATTTCTCGCGGAGTGCTCCGGCAAGAGTGGCGGGAACTGCCGCAGGTGTGTCCTTATGTTCCTTTGCACCGTCCACGCGGCTTACAGGCGAATTGTTGTCCCTTTCCCCAAACATGTAGTCGTGGGACTTTTTCAGGGCCTCGATCTGATCCTCCAGACCCGTCAGCTTATCGCCGTCCAGCTTGATCTTATCAATGTCCAGCAGGGCCCGCACAACTTTCGCATCCCGTGCCTTGCTAGAGAGTAGAGCCACCTCCAGCGCATTGTCTAGCCGTAGCTTCGCGGTATCGTCGTCGTACTTTTGCTGGAGCGCGGCAAGATCGGCTTTGAGCTTTTCCACGTCGACGCCATCGAACTTCTTCACGGTATCCTGTAACTGCTTGATGGTGTCGTTTGCCGCCGTTACTTTTTGCGCTTCGGCGGCGGTGAGAGCTTTTTGCGCCTCAATATCTTTTCCGTTTTCCGCCATAATGGCATCGATGAGTTCTTTGGGGAGCTCCTGCTCACCCACCGTGAGACTTTTCAAAAATTCGCGTTTCATATCGCTCCTTCATCCGCTGCGCTTTGGTAACGAGGGTCGCATCCTCTGCGGCGCCGTAGTTTTGTGACTTCGACCCGGTCAAATTTGGGTATTACAAAAGCCCGCCCTTGCATTTGATTGCAAAGGTAGGCTTCATAATCAATTTGTGATTACTGGTTGTTTAGAGAAACGGATGCATAGCAACACCGGCCATTTTGCCAAGCTCCACACTCCTCTTTCAGGCAATCTTCCAATTCAAAAATATACTGGTCGATCTGGCTGCAAGCCTTGGGAGACTGTGAATCCTCATCGCACTTCTGCGCCCAGCACTGATAATGCGTCTCGGATTTTCGGTTATATGGGCATTTCAAGCGGCATCTCTCCAAAACAATAAGCCACCGGCCGCAACCGATGGCTTATCCGTATATTGCTTTGTACAGCGATCTGTTTTCATCGTCTTCGATGATCTCAAACCGCCCACCCTGATATTTTCCACAAAGAGCTTGCGGTTTAGTTGGCGAGTACAGGTATCCGCAAGGTTCCCGGCTTTCATCAATGATGCGCAGGGCGCCGGTCAGTTCGTCTACTTCCAGCACTTCATAAATCCCATCCGGATCCAGGCCGGTTGCCCCAATGCGAGGCCCGATATATTTGACTTTCATTTTTTCTTCACCCTCACAAGCTTGATTTCATCCACAGGCATCTTTCCGTTTTTCTCGTACCAGTGGAGTTCATAACGGAAAATATCCGTTTCCGCAATGCCGGTTTTCTTCTCCCATTGCCGCGGGTCGCCTCCATAGAGGCTGTACAGCCGCTTCCAATCTCGAATTTCCATTGCTGTGCCTTTACCGGCGATCACATGCACATCCTGCAAGGATGCGCCGCGGGGAACAATCCCGTGCAGATTGGGCAGATTTACCTCTACCGAACTGGAAAGCCTTCGGTCAGGGACTTCGACTTTCTTTGGAAGCTTCGCCTGCGCTTTTATTATAGCATCGTCGCGCATGGATTGGAACACCCTCGCATCATGCGTGGCCTTGGATGCCTCACCTCTTCCGAATCCGTTTACCTGCTCCCGGTCATATTGCTGTTTCAGACCTGTCTGCCGCAGGAAGTCCCTTTGCACATCATGCCATTTTTTTAGCTTTGCGGCACTCTCGGTTGTGTCGAGTCCAGCCGCTTTCAAGGCCGCGTTTTCCCGCTTCCATCGCCTAATCTGACGCTCTATGTACCGTTGCCTTTGCGTTGCCTCATATTCAGTCAATTTTTGGCCGTTGTATTCGTACTTCGGGGCGTTCAATTCTTCCAGTTCTTTTTCTGTGTAGGCCGGTTCGCTGATTCCTTCGAAGAACGGGAAGAAACTATGCCTACAGTTCCATCCGCCAAGCCCCGCGCCAGAGCCGTACCCAGTTTTCTCTTGGAAGTCTGGATACTTCGAGTGCGTCCCACTACGGGAGTATATTTTTCCCTGCCACCCGGCATGGTTGGCAATCCCGATTCCCGTTCGCGCCCCAGCATGGGCCGTCACCTCGACGAGATCACAACCCATCTCGTCTGCCCGGGCTTCCTGCAACTTCAAGGCCGTCTGGTTGATGCCTGTGAGCACGGCCCGACGGACGGCTACGTCCAGATGGTCGACGTGTCCGGATGGATATGTAATACTCTCGATTCCTTTGGAGGAGAGCTCCTTGATTGCCATTCGCGTAGCCTCCTGATGAGAAAATGCGCCGGAGCTCACCTGGAGCCAGGCACGGTCAAGGGCACGTTCGAACTGCTGCGTTGCGGTCGCTGCGGTAGTCCGGGCCAGGTTCTCGAAAAGTCCCGTTGTGTTGCGCATGCCGGCATCCATAACGGCCTGTAGTGCCGGGGAGGCCGCGAGTGGAGGAGGATCGAGTCCGGAACGGCGGTATACCGCATCGTCGAACTTCAGGGTTTCCTGCCCAGCCTGCGCCAGGAGCCGTTTGATTTCCCGCTCCGTTTTTCCAGTCAAAGAGGATAGGGATTTTATGATGTAGCTGCGGTAATTGCCCATTTCAATGAGCCTCTGGTATTGCCACTGTGTGGCGGGCCCATACAGATCAAATGCGGCGATCCGGGCGGCCATGTTGGCGAGAATGTCCTGTTCCACCTGACTGTACAGCTCCACCATAGAGGAGGGCAGTTGCTCAAGATACTTCGGCCTCAGCATGGTTATTCCTCCTTGCTAAATCCCATCCAATCCTCATCCGATTGATCTGGCGCCACCATCTTTTTTGCAGTCTCTTCATCTTCGCCGAACCACTTCATGCGGTATTCCCACTTCTGCATGAATCCGTCCCGCACGTCCTGACGATCCCGTTCCCGCTCTGATTCTTTGTCGATGATGTAGCTGTCCTCAAATTGGATGGTCACCGGAGTTTCCGGATGCACTGGGGCCCCCATTACTTCGCGACCAACCCACAGCGCAGCCTTCACAACAGCCTTAAGCGCAGCCTCCACGGGGATGTAATGCTTTGCTGCATTCTGGATCAGTTCCTGCTTATCGCCCGTGTACTGCGTTGCTGTAACGATACTCCCTGCGTTGAACTGATAGTGCTTCGTGCCCAGGCCGCACTTGAAAGACAGGTAGTCCAGCATGGCCTGCACGCCGTCTTTATTCTCGGCAACCCGCAGGGCAGGGTTGAACTCATATATGAGTTCTTTCTCGTCCAAATCGATTGTATCGCCGTCCATCTGCATAAAAAGTTGCTGGGCAACATCATCGGGTGCGATTGTGACTGTGTTTCCGTATCCGTCGCTTACGTGCCGAATCAAAGATTTGTTGTAGAACACCTTTTTTCCACCCAAATAAAAATCCCGACAGAAATTGTTGAAGGCCAGATCAACGCCTTGCAGGGCATCCAAAGCGTCAGCATACACCGCCATACCCATGCCGTTATTGTGATCGATGTTGTTGACTGCGTTGGGGCTGACAATGGCAAACAGTGGATAAGGGGATCCCGTATGCCACACTGGAGCAATCCCGGGCGGGAGTTTCTCCGGCATCAGGATATCGTTTGCCGCTCTGAAATAGTAATTGCTAATCCGGTAGGTGCTGTCCTCCTCCAACTCGTGAAGCTCCAGATAGAGGTGTGCTTCCCCCTTGTGGATTTCCTCCGACACGAAGGCTGCCTCCGTAATAATTCCGTTGCGCATGGACAGCGGGATAATTTTCTGCGCGTCCAGATAATCGAGTGCGAGACGGGCCCCCTCGTCGGGCAAAATCCCACCGTCGACATCCATAGCCATCCCTTTCGCCTTGACGACGAACGCGCCGGTTCCACTGAAAAAGGCTTTTTCAATCAACCGGTTGCCGCAATCCCAAAAGTTTAGCCGCCCGAATTCGCCACCATCTCCGTCGGTTTCGCCTAAGAGGAAGGATGCGCTCGCCTTATCTTCCGGGACGATCTGCGTCTTTTCATTGAGCAGGATGGAGGCCCAGTCCTGACAGACCTTTTTTGCCATACGCAGGCTGTATAGCTTCCTCTCCCGTGTGGTCCCGTCCGGATTGAGCTGATTGTATTGATGGAATGGCCGATAAAATCCACGCCACCAATCAACCCACACGGAAATATGCTTGTAGTATTGGGAATCGACGTGGTAGCCTTTATTCTTGTTCAGCCAATCGATCACTGTCGCAATGTTCATGCGGTACTCCTTTCGGGAAGCAATTTCTTCATGAACCGCTCCCACGAATATTCAAATGCATCCAAGATGTCAATATCGCTGGAGAAGTTGTCGAGACGCACATCTTTGCCTTTCTCAGCAGAGTCCTTGTCCCATATAGCGCTTTTCAGGCCATTGATAACCAACTCGCAATCGGATAGGATGTTGAGCTTACCGAGATTCAGCAGGGCTGTTGTACAGTAAATACGCTGTGTAATCTCCTTTTTGGCACTGTCACCGAACGAGATGCCAAGCCCAGCCTCAAAGGAAGCTTTGCGCAGGCCGTTGATGAGGTACTGGGCCTCGCTGTCCGCAAAGCAATATTTGATGTACAACGAGGGAAGATCTGCTCTCAATCGCTGGACGAACCCGACGAACTCCGCATTGAGCCTGTTCGGATCAATATCGCCCTTGCGCCCTTGGATATGATGATCCCGGATAACCAAAAGCCCGGAGAAACCCCGAAGGACAGCAGTTGCCACGAATGCGGTCAAGGAACGGTTCCCGCCGAAGTCCACGCCGATTGATACGAAGTCTACAGATGCCAGAATGCGCCGCCGATCTTCTTCGTTCAGCTCTGCCCAACAGATGATATTGCGATCCGGTTGATCCGCGAACGCCTGATAAACCAGCCCATCCGCAACACACCGCTCGCCGAGGATGTCCCTACGGTACCACACGCTCTCCTGGTCGTACTGGCTGACGATCTCCTCGATGCGCTGCTTCAGGATCGTCAGATTATCTCGGATCGTGAAGTGCTCATAATTATAGCCGCCAAGCAATGTGCCGGCGGCCTGCATAGATGCATATTTGTCGATGTACTCCGCGTAGATCGGAGCGTTCGGGTTGTCGGGGTTCAGATCCCAGTAGATTTTCCGGCGTTGTGCAGCAAGCTGCCGGTTGAACGCCTCTTTGATCGTATTATCGTGATGGAGGTTGATTTCCGTCGCGATCCACATGCCGTAGGAGTTACCGCGGATCTTTTTAAAGCTGTCTGCCTTGCCGCCGCCGGCAAAAATGACGATCTTGACGCCGGTCGGTGTTTTGATTTGCAGGCATTCGTTGTCCTTATATTTGCCCCATTTACACCGGCCCCGGAAGATACCCTCCAGGCCGTATCCGTTGCAGTCGCCGATATTAAGCTTCGCATTGGCGATCGTGGAGCCTGTGGCGAGATGCAGCTTATCCGGCGTGGTCTCTAGTTCATAGGCGAACGCAAAGACGTTGTCCACCGTTTTGCCTGCACGGACAGCACCCTCAGCAACATTGATTGCTGCTGATCTGGAGCGCCGCATATATTCTTGGTGCTTTTCACTGAATACAAAAGACAAGGTTTTTGACTTACTCATCCCCGAACACCTCACGGCGGATATCTGCCACATCCTCAAAATCAGAATCACTTTGCGGTTTGTCCTCGCCAAGCAGCTTGACAATGACATTTGCCGCGCTAGCATCTCCGGCGGTTGCCGCCTCGGTCAGTCCGACAATCATGGCCATCTGGTTGTCGATATCCTCAGTGTCAATGCCTTTGCGGGCCAACTTATTCCACCGCCTTTGGTCAGATACAGGAAGCGATAAGTATAGATCAGCGGCCTCCTTCAGTGCTCGTTTGCGACGGCGCGCAGCCCCGGAGGCGATACCGCCCGCGGTTGCAATCCGCTTTTGTTCTTCTTTCGTTCGCTGGTTGAGCGGAATAAGGTCTTCACGGGCCATCTCACCACCTCATTTAAAGCTTATATCGGTACAAAAATAGCGAACCGCCTGGGGGAAGGCAGTCCGCTGGTATTGGTTTAAATTGCCGGTTGTGCCCCACCGGCCCGGGTCGCCTGACTACGCACCACCGTGGACTTTCGGTTTGCTACGGCGGCGCGGGTGTTGAGCCCGCCTTGAATAGGGCACCGGCCTACCGCCTGTATCTGTCCCCGGTATTACCGCCCCGGGGAGGCGGTGAAAAGAGAGAAAGGCATGAATGAGACTTGAACACATCTCATCAACTGTATGATATCACATATCGATGCGACATTTGCGACAATATTAATTTCTCTCTAGGTATCTATAGCAAATTTTGCTTACGCTTTTATCCGTATGGTTTCCACCCACGCTATCCGCAACCTGCTGCCAGCTGAGGCCATTGACGTACCGTAAGGACAATATCTGCCGTGTAAGGCTGTCCTCCACGCCATCTATGTACGCATTCAGCCGGTTCATCTCATCCCAGCAGCGAGCCTTGCGGTTGTCGATCATTGACCGCAGGTCAGCGATCCGCACGGCAAAGCGTCCGACCTTATCCGACGTTCCGCTGCCGTGGGGCATGCCGGTGATCACCTGCGTGGTGCTCTCGGCCAGACATTCCAGCTCTTCAAGTTGCCGCTCCAACTGCACAATCTCCCGATTCAGGTAATACAGTTGGGACATTTCCCGGACGGTCAAACCCATCCCTCCTCACACAACGTTTAAACGGACACAGCCCGCCATCCAGCAGCCATACACACCGTTCATCCGGGCATTGCGGCTTATCTGCCGGCGGTTTAAGGCTGCACAGGCGTTGGACGGCACGGAGCTTGCCGGGGTCGATGTCGGACATGGTGGTCACTCCTTCGCTTCTTCGCGCCTGTCAAACTGATATGTCGCAAACGACCCATCTGCCATCTCAATCTTTAAGATTTCCGGACATGTTGCCCCTTTTCGATACATGGCTTCAATTGTGCCATCTTCCTTGACCATCAAATGTGACGCTTCGCATTCTTTGATTTTTTCTTCGTTTTGGGACATCCTCCCGCATTTCTCACAGGTATAATATTTTCTTTCTATGACATTCATCGTTGTTGATCTCCTTTCATTTTTCCGGATAAACGATCCTCTGCCCGCACTCCGGGCACTTCTCCGGATGCCGGATTGCCTCCGTTCCTCGGTCCTTTGATTAAGATTTCGTAACTCGAGTGTTTATCTACGAACCAAACACTTTTCGATTCGCTTTTTTCACAATTATTCAATAACTCCACAGCCCAACCACAACCCTGGGCTCGTCCGCGTAAAACTTCGCGAACGCAGCTTCCACAATCTGCGCGTCGTCGTAATACGCGATCTTGTTCAGCGCGTCGCAGATCACCTTCGCTACGTTGTCGAAATCCGGCTTCTTGGCCGGCCGGATTACCCCCTCGCGCATTAGAGCCGCTCGCTTTTTGCTGGTGGACTTCGGGATACTGTAAAACGCTGTGATCTCCATGCCGATCTCAACACCTTGCGGGATCATGCCAGCGCCGGAGGCCATAAAGCACGCCTTGATATGCGCCTCATAGTTTTCCGTCTTCGCAGGCGTGTAGGTTTTCACAAAGTTTCCCTGCCGGCTGAATTTTGGCCGGCCCTTACCCTGCGGCTCCCCGGGGATTACAAACCTAATCATCATGCCGGATCCTCCTGTATGACGGCGCCATTACAAACCGATGGCAGCAGCCCTCCAGACGGTCCACCGTCCGGCTGTCAACTGCTCCCCGTAGAGCCGCCTCGTCCCGCAGATTGGTTGTGACCACCATCGGGCGATAGTAGTTGACGCGGTAATCCACCAGGGATTGCAGGACGCTGCGCGTCCAAGGCGTCGGTGCATCGGCCTCCAGATCATCAAGGATTAGCAGGTCAGCCTGCCGGCATGGGGTAATAATATCAGTCTCACTGTTTCCTCCGTCGAAGGATCCGCGCAGTTCGTAATACAGGTCCGTCACTCGCTTAAACACGACGCGGCGCCCATCCTCCAGCAGCGCGTTCCCAATCGCCGCGGCAAGATGTGTTTTCCCACAGCCGGTCGGCCCGGCAAAGAGCAGGCCCTCCCCGCGAGAGGACATCTCCGCGAATACCTCTATGTACCGCCTGGCAGCCTGCAAGGCCTTGCCCGTGCCTTCCCGTTCTTCGAAGGATGCAAGCGTGCACTCTCGCTGCCGGGGCGGGATCCCACTTTCTCGCTTGTTCCGCTCGATCATCAGCCAGCAATCACGCTCGGCCTCCTGACGCTCCTCTTCCTCGCGGGCCTTCCGCTGGCATTCGCATTCCCGGTTGATCCAGCCGCCAAACATCTTCCGGCCCAGGATGGGTGCACCGCAATGGGGGCATGTGCCGGTTTGCTCCAAGGGCGGCAGCTCGTATTCATCCTTTGTTTTTTGGATATCTTCCGAAGACGGCATCCAGATCACCTTCCTCCTGATACAGCGCCGGATCGGTATAGTCCGACGGCGCTGATTTTTTTGTGACTGCGTTCTGATTTTGCTTTTTCACCTGGTCAATATGGGTGACGCCCTGCGCCTTCCAACGTTCCAGGATCGAGAGCACATAGGCTGCGCTGTTTGCATTGCGCTCTTTTGCCAGCCGGATCGCGCACAACGACAGGTCGGGGTCATACTCCCCGGCGATCCGGACGATGATGTCCCGGTCCTTCCCGCCGATAAGCCGCCCGAAGGCTCCCTCGAAGTAGGCAGAGACCTGTTTCAGATTCCCGATTCCCTCGCGCGCGCATATATATATCTCTTCTTTACTTTTCTTTCCTTTACCTTCCTGATTTCCGGTACTTTTAAGGGGGTTATCCTTACTTTTAACTGAGTTTTCCTTACGGGAAATGCTTTCAAAGGTCAGCTTTCCAAGAACACTGGATGGTACGTCTTTTTTGTTGCCCGTATCCAGCAGCCAGTATTCTTTGAAAATACGTATGTCAGGGCGGCTGTTCCCCACAATCCGGAGGAACCGCCGCTGGATACCCGGCGAAGTCAATACGCTGAACATCTGATACACTCCCTGATCGAACAGGGAACGCCGCAGACACCCTTGTAATACCTCGTCTACAAGTTTGGGGGAACAACCATCACCGACACCCTCAGACATCAGGAGACAATCGTCGTTATCCCATAATTTAAAGTATCCATTGGTTGCATATACGGAATTAAGCAGTTCATATGGGCCACACAACGGCGATCAATTGGTTGCGGAAGTTTTGCGAGAGAAATAATTTGCGCTATGTCAATATCCACAGCTTCCGTCATCTCAACGCTACCCTGCTGATCAACAGCGGCACTGATGTCCGAACGGTATCGGCTGCACTTGGTCACTCTCAGGCATCAACGACACTGAATATTTACGCTCATGCATTCGCTCAGGCGCAGGCAAAAGCGAGTGAAGCAATCGCCGCCTCACTTGACCTCGGAAAGAAAAAAGCATAGATGAAATCTGGTGCTTATTTGGTGTTTATTTATCTGAAAACATGCTGAAATATGATGGAACATCTGAAAACGCAAAGCACAGAAAACGTTGATACTACGTTGTTTTTGGCAATATCTCATAACATCGAAAAACGCTTCAAACGGGTTCGAATCCCGTTTCCCGCTCCACACCTGCGGTGCGTGATTTGCGCACCGCAGTTTTTTTGCTCAGACGAGCGGCGCCGATCCTTTCACCTTTCCATTGCCGAAAAGCTTTAAACCTGTTGATTAAAAGAGGTTTAAGGCTTTTTTATTGTTGTACTTGGCTTATGTTGCTATGAAGGCCTATCGCTCATAGATCCACAATGGAAACGTGGTGTAAGCTTCGCACCAGTCTGTTTCACTTTTTCTGCTATTTTTTGTTTTCACGCGCTCAGCAGTTGAAAATTTCTGTAAACTATGCTGTAATAAGAATGACAACGGTTCGTGCCCAACGCACAAGCTTGTCCAGGCTCCCTTCGGGATTCAGAGCAACGGAAGGCGGCCTTTCCATCTATTTTCATCTAATTGATTCAGAAAGAAGGAGCTACCATTGAAAAGAGCGCTCATAGGCGGGTTCATCATCAGCGGAAAACCGGACTGCCAAGCCCAAAAGGCAGATTTGTTGATTGAGGACGGCAAAATCGCCGCCATCGGCAATATCGACCGCACCGGTGCAGAAATAATGGATTGCACCGGAAAATACATCATGCCGGGGCTTATTAACATGCACGCACATCTTTTCGGCACCGGAATGCCCAGCAAAGTGCTAGGGGGCGGCGGCTCGCAAAAAGCGGTGCTGAAATTTGTACATACCCAGCTCGGCCACAAGGTGCTGGATGCCATGGTTGCCTCCCACGTGCTCGCTGAGCTGGATTCCGGCGTCACAACGCTGCGCGCGGTGGGCGATTTCTGCGGCTCTGACCTGCGCATCCGCGACGCTGTGCGCGCTGGTCAGAAGATCGGGCCACGGATGTATTGCTCCGGCACAGCCATCACTGTGCCTGGCGGGCATGGCGACGGCACGTTTGCTGAAACCGCCTCCGATCCGGCGGAGCTGCGGGCGCTGGTTGATGCGCACCATGCGGCGGGAGCCGATTTCATCAAAATCTGTGTCACTGGCGGCGTGATGGATGCGAAGAAAAAGGGCTCCCCAGGCGAGTTGAAGATGAATTTGGAGCAGACACGTGCCGTATGCGACCGTGCGCATGAGCTTGGCATGAAGGTTGCATCGCATACGGAAAGCCCGGACGGAATGCGCGTTGCCATTGAAGGCGGCGTGGATACGGTGGAGCACAGCGCTGGATTTGACGAAGCCCTGCAAAAAATCTTGCTAGAGCGGGATGGCGGCATTATCATGACCTTCTCGCCTGCCCTGCCGCTCGCCCGCCTCTCCCCTGAGGTGACGAAGCTCAATGAGCTCTGCGTTTACAACAGCGAGGTAGTGTTGGATGGAATGCGTGAAGGGGTACGCACCGCCATGGAGGCGGGGATTCACCTCGGCATGGGCACCGATGCTTCCTGCCCTTTCGTCACACAATACAATATGTGGCGCGAGGTTTGGTATTTTCAGAAGATGATGCATGTTTCTCCCAATTACGCGATCTACACTGCGACGCTTTCCAACGCGGAAATTCTAGGCATTGCGGATATCACCGGTTCGGTAGAAAGCGGCAAATATGCGGATCTGCTTATCCTCAGCGCCAATCCACTGGAGCAACTGGAAGCGATGCGCGAACCCTATGCTGTGCTAAAGGAAGGCAAAGTCCGTCAGCCCCGATTGAAAAAAAATGCCTTTATCGATCAGGAGCTTGATCAGCTCGCCGCTGTGTTATAAGGGGCGGGTTTCGTCTGAAAGAAAGGCAATCTAAAAGCACCGGGTTGAAAATCAACCCGGTGCTTTGTTTCTATTATAAAGTGAGCCAATCCATAGAGCAACGCTTGTCACAATCATAAAAATCAAAGGGATATACGTCGCTTACAAGGTCAACCAGCTACCGGTTGTGTTTTTATTACGAAGCGCAGCGAATAGCAAAACAGGGCCTGCCTTCATTAAGGGATCACAGAGATACAACGCTTACCGGCTATTTTTTATGATGGCATAGGGGCAAACCGCATCCATATCAGCCCATTTTAGACATTTGTTTCCGTATCATTCCAGCCGGATTCTTTTTGATATGGATATACTAATAAAAACTCAATAAAGGCGGGTAATACAATGTGGCAATATTCAATACAGAGGCATCAAGATAACGATTATGACCTTATCATCACCATTCTGCCTGAAAATGTAGAATTCGGATCGGATTTATTTTCAGCAGAACGAAAAGAAAGTGTGCAACGATCCCTCCAATCCGTTCTATCACAAACAAAGAAATTCCAAATCAAAACTGTAAAAATTATTCTATCCGGAATTTTAATTGCTTCCATCCCATACAGTGTTTTTGCAGCCAATCTGGAGGAAATGCGATCAGAATTGACTGATACCATCCGGCTGGAAAGCCTGTTGAGCGCATCAAACAGTGTGCAGGCCGAGCTCCCATTTCATATGACATACCTTTACGGGGGCAGTATCGCGCAACAAATTAATTTGGTCAAAACGGTCGGCTCCTTTCAAACCGTTACTCCAGCCTATTTCGATATTGACGCAAACGGGAAATTGGCACTCGGCCCAATCAGCACAGAATTAATCCGTGCTATGCACAGTATGAACATTAAAGTGGTGCCCATGCTGAGCAATCATTGGGATCGCAGAGCAGGCCAGCTTGCCCTGCGGGATCCGGAGGGGTTGGCGCGGCAAATTGCAGATTACGTTGAACAATACCAGCTGGATGGCGTAAATGTGGATATTGAAAATGTTACCGAAACAGAAAAAGACGCTTATACGCGCCTTGTAGCTGCGCTTCGGCAAAGAATCCCCAGAGAAAAGGAGGTATCTGTAGCTGTGGCCGCTAATCCCAAGGGGTGGACAACCGGGTGGCACGGCTCTTACGATTATAAAAGCTTGGCAGAATACGCCGATTATTTGATGATTATGGCCTATGATGAAAGTTGGAATGGCAGCTCAGAGGGGCCTGTCGCTAGTTATAATTTTGTAGAGCGCTCCATTCAATATGCGCGGCGTTATGTCCCCGCTGAAAAGATCGTATTAGGAGTTCCATTTTATGGGAGAATTTGGAGCTCTGATGGTAATCTCAAAGGGCATGGAATCAGTTTGGATGTATTAAGCCGGATGCTTCCCGACTATAATGCGACCATCACTTATGATGAGACGTACCAGTCTCCAAAAGCAGAATTCACTGTAAAGCAGGGCGATAAAGAATATATTGTGAACGGTAAAGCGCTTGCGCCCGGTCGATACACCGTATGGTTTGAGGACGAGCGTTCCCTGCGCAGCAAAATTAAGCTAATCCATCAATATAATCTAAAGGGTCTGGGTTCATGGTCCCTATCACAAGCTTCCGAGCACATTCTACAGAACCTTACCTCCTGGCTAACCCATCCGGATGGGGACGCAGAGGATGAAATACTTCACTATGGCAGAGTTACCGCTTCATCCCTTCGGATTCGTCAGGAGCCCTCTCTGCAAAGTGAAACAATCGCCTTTTTCAGCCAAGGGGATGTCGTAAAAATTATTGGCATTCTGGATGGATGGTATCATGTAAGCCTTGGGGATGGCAAAACGGGATATGTCAGCTCAGAATATGTACGCATTGATGGGGCAGAGGATCAGCCTGAGTCGACTCGCACCGGCTATTCCACCGGCTCCAACGTCAATGTCCGCCAATCTGCATCTACCTCTGCCGCCGTTCTCGCCACGCTCAGCCGTGGGCAATCCTTTACCGTGATTGGCAGCGCACAAAACGGCTGGTATCAGGTGCAGCTTTCCAACGGCGTAAAGGGCTTTGTAAGCGCCCAGTATGTTTCCTTCACGAAGCCTGCTGCTCCAGCTCCCACAACCCGCACCGGCTATTCCACCGGCTCTAACGTCAATGTCCGCAAATCCGCATCCACCTCTGCCGCCGTTCTCACCACGCTCAGCCGTGGGCAATCCTTTACCGTGATTGGCAGCGCACAAAACGGCTG